>ERZ1740055.382-NODE-382-length-11550-cov-20.603567_pt1 | contig 11550 bp, 7 predicted proteins | sample MGYA00581747_ERZ1740055 | MGnify/ENA primary metagenome ERZ1740055 (study PRJEB43018, sample SAMN04849739) | marine metagenome | isolation source: floating plastic debris | place: Pacific Ocean | collected 2008-08-28 | study: EMG produced TPA metagenomics assembly...
CTACATTATAGATCTATTGACAGCCGTATTTGCAACACCCCATTTCCCAGCTAGATTATTAATTGTCAATTCTCATTGACAATGTTTAAATTATGCTATTTGCAACTTCATTCGTTCAATAGCCTAAACTGTTATTTGAAGTGCTCAAAATAAATCAAACAAATTGAATTTTAATTTTTTTAAAAATTTTGATAAAAAGGGTAAAAATATGTGGTTTTAAAAATGCAATCAAAAAAACGTTCTCACTGTTTAGCTACTTAAATACTACATCCAAAACAATAAGAGAGATTTTGAAAATAAAGATAAATGAAAAATTGATTGATAAAACATGGTTGGTGGTTTATGACCAAAAAGAGTCTTTTTGGGGCTCGCCGACAGGCGTTTTTATAAAAATATGGAAGCATCGCTATCACTCTATCAGGATACATAAAATTTAAAAATTTATAAAACGTTCTCTGATAAAATTTTTTTTAAAAATACACAAGCTTTCAGCAACTGATCCTGTTGCTTTCGTGAATGAGTAAAGAGCAAAACGGTTAGAACGAATCTGAATTTAGCATAAGGCAGTGAAAATATATAATATAAAAGATAAGACAATATAGAAGACTTGGTGTGAAAATTCCGATTTTCTGGCCGGTAATGCATTGCGAGCCGTGCTACTTTTGTAATAAGTCAAACACAAAGATACAAATGCTAAAACTAGTCTGTATATAATATCCAGATAAACACATCAATCACACATGGTCAACAACAGCCCCAAGTGCATGATGGACAAAACTATAAACTGTCATGACGCGTGACAGGTAACACTTTCCCCTCCCATGAGACGAAAAATATGACTCTCCCTATGCTAGAGAGGTACATCCTTAGTGGCCGCGCCTGTCAAAGGAGATCTAGAAACATTGGAAAGCATGAAGTCGTGTGGCTTGGTCGGCTCTGAGAGTGTCGCTTCTGGACTTATCACGGTACATTTATTTTGTTTATTTGGTCTCCTTTAACGTAGCAGTATACGGGATAATTTCCGTACTGGGGCGTACTTATTTATGCATGCAGTTTCATCGCGTGTATCACTATAGAAGTTAGGGTCTGGGTAATGGTTAGTTTGCATGATTCAACAATAGTACGCCCCAATAATGGAAATTTTACCACCCTAACTCCTCTTTAATCTTTAAATCCCATAGTTATATACAAAAAACTGCATGCATAATATGTATGCGCCAAAACACAAGTTTTTCCCAAGAAGTATTAGTCTAGCACTGAGAATAATAATGAAGTAAGTCTAATAAGTGATAATCCGTTTTCCTAATTCCTGCACTGCAGCCCTGCTGTTGAACTCAGCTCAGGGTTGAAAATTTAATTTACAATATATAATCATACGTTTTAAATGAATGAGGGTAAAATTTCCGTATTGGCATACTATTGTTTATTCATACAAACTAAACCTTACCCAGACCCTATTTTCTATAGTTAAACACGGTCTTTTTAATAACCGTGCTTTTTTTCATTTGGTCAAATTTGCAAAAATGCACAGGACAGCTGGTGAGACCAAGCATATTTGCTACAAAGGCCCCTTGTACATGAATGACAAATTGTCAGCAGATCGAAATGAACATGTCAACAAATTTGTCAAATCACAGTGCCAATAATATACGGTTCATCGATATCGATATTGACAAGAATTAAGCCTTCTTAGCCCTTTATGATGACCTCAGGCACCCAGCAAACGGCCAAAAACACAAAAAAATTGAGTCATTTCTAACATTTTGGCACTTAAAACTACCCTGCCCTATATTAATAAGATTATGGCGGACATGGTCACGTGATGGGCTTTTATGTGTCATCATACAGGCATGCTATACCCAGTCTTCCATCATTTATTTTTGGTGAAAATAAAGTTTTAAACCACTCATCCCTTCTGCCTCAAGTAGCTTGTTTTCTTACATTTTTAGAGGTATCTGCCACCTTTTAATTTAAAAGTTCGTTATAAGTCATGTATCGCGCCTTGAAATGCAGTGAGCGCCATTTGCATATTAAAAGCTACTGACTTTCACTTTGTGGTTTGTTTAGAAATACACCCACTTACTGGGAACAGCCAGCGCATGGGTGTATTGCTAAACAAACCACGAACAGAAAGTCACTAATCCTTAACTAAAAGATAAGAAAACGTCATTAAACTTTACTGTACTTTATTGAATTATTTTGTTTTGAACGAAAGCAGTGGACCGTTTAATTTCGAGTGTTAGCATCGATCCAAGATTTAAGTTCTGTTACTCGTGAGTAGACGCCCGGATAATCACGCCTTGCACAGCCAACTCCAAAGCTAACAACTCCCGCGAGATACCATCTGTTTTTATGCAGGCAGACCAAAGGTCCCCCAGAATCACCCTGGCAAGAGTCTATTCCTCCCCTTTCTGGGTAGCCTGCACAAAGCATTCGTTTGGTAATGGGATTGTAATTTCTTGCGCATACACGGCTGTCTACAAGGGGAACTCTGGCCTCACGAAGATACCTTGCTTGATTTCCTTCCTCCTTTATTCTTCCAAACCCCGTTACATAGCATTTCTGCCCAACTCGGAAGTTCACATTTCTATCTACGGATAAAAAATAAAATTTTCAGTTAGAATAAAAAAATACACGCATTTATTTAAAGGTCAGTTAGGAACAGTTTTGCTCTTACGTTCTCCTTTAAATAGGTGTGATAAGCCTATCTAAGCGTTGACTTAACGATAACATATTCATGACATAAAAAGCAATATAATATCATTATTGAGTGTAATAGGTGAACAAAAAAGTCATTCAAAATAAGTAAAGAACTAACGAGAGAATAACAGATCAGGTAATTTACACGGACTGGGCCCAGTTGTTCAAAAGCCGGTTAGCGCCAATCCAGGATTGTCACATGGTTTTGTTTCCGACCTTACAGAAATGAATTTGTAGCTTTGGGATTAACAAGATTTTTTATGGAGAATCTGAACAATATTTTATCAGAACCATAATCTTTTCCTTAGAGAAGCAATTGCTGCTGTAATTTTTACTTAACCAAGAGTTCAGTTTAACCAACTTTTGAACACACCAGCCCTGGATGGCAAGTTAAACCTTTGTATAGAAGAAACACCTCTGCACTTGTTAAGAAATAGATCACAAGGGAATAAACATCAAGACTATTATAAGTGAAAATGATCCACTCAACTTGCGCCTACAAGGAGCTTTTTACATAAAACTTTAACTCCCAAGAGGAATACAGCGAATTTGCTATTAGCCTTTTGTTTTAACACTGATTTTAACTTTTTCATCATTTTTCCACTGCCATTTTTTATAGCCATAACACGCTTATAGACCTCTTCCTCCCGAGAGGAATACAGTTTACTCACTTGTTCTATTTTAGCTTTATTTCTTTGTTCTGACTGAGCCTTTGTTCGTTTTATTTGCTTTATTCAATTTTATCATTTCACACATATTTAAGTATATTTTATCATTATTATAAAACCTAAGCGAATACATTTCTCTTCTACGCCTGATGATGCCGTTCATCGGCAAAAGCTAGGATTTCTAAAAACATTTTATCTACCTATCTACCTATCTATCTCATTTGAATTTGATTTTATTATTTTTGTGTAAATGTAATTGTTTAAATCAACTTTAAAACTTATGTTTTTGTGATTTTGTAATCTTCCATCTTGTCTTCATACTTTTTCCTAATCGGCGTTCGTACTCATTCTTACCTGGTAGACAAACCGGCTTTATGTAACGGTTCCATTCACGTAAGGGGGTCTTCAGTTTAACCAGAGCAATGTCGTAGTCGTAGGTCTTGTAGTTGTAATACGCGTGTTTTATAACTCTGCCTACGTCGATCAAAACTTCTCGCCCCTCCTTATTCTGGGTATCGAATTCTCCCATTACAACCTTCATAGTTTCCCTTCTTGTCTGAGGGGGAATCTTCTTGAAGCAATGCGCGGCAGTTACAACCCATTCTCTGTTCACGTGATAACAATAATAACAGTTATTAAGATGGTACCACAAAAATACACATAGTACAGGTATATGCCGGTTTAAAAGTGTCTCTGGAAACAAAAAAAAGATTAATCTTTACTTGCACTCATGCCTATTCAAACGAGGTATTTTAATGGTTGCTTGAAAGTCAAATACCCCGTGTTCTTTAGGGCAGAGCAACATTTGAGAAAAGACCGTTTCCTCTGATAGCCCGGGACTGTGCATGTAAACTGTACCCCTTTTGGGGGCATTTTACGATAGGGGAAGATACTAATTTTACAGGTCGTGACCCCATATTGAGTTTGGTTTCGGCCAGCGTACCAATCCCATAAAGTCGTTACGTGTTACGGAAATCATAACGTTAGACTCTATCCCAAGTATTGATGTTGGACCAGCCAAACCCATCGTGAAGCATCCAGACCGATGGCTTCTCCTCTAAGTGCCAAGATTATCAATTTAGGAACTGGAACGTTCAATTGATATTCCAGATACCAAAGCGGCAAAGAAAATGAGAAAATATAACATCAAAATACTGGGAATAAGCGAAACCTGGTGGTGAGGATGTGGCAAGATTAATATAGTTTCAGTTCTATTCTCAGAGATCAAGGATAACGTTAATCTTTAAGGCCTTTTGGCTGATGCTGGCCAATGATGTTTCCAACGCTTTGATTGAATGGACGCCTATCAGTGAAAGAACACTGGTTGCAAACTTTGTGTCAAAACACAGAGACTTGACTTTCAGTGTTACGCACAGAAGAATGATGCTGATGAGAAGGTGAAAAATGATTTCTACTTTGAGTTGTATGAAGTCATAGGGAAGTTTGAGAATCATGTTCTCTTAATAGTGCAAGGAGATTTCAGTGTCAAATCTGGGTGTGATAATAATGGACACAAACGTGCTACGGGAAAACATTGGCTCGGTGTTACAAATGACAATGGGGAGAAACTAGTTGGTTTGTGGAACGTGAATGTCTTGCGAATTGAAGGCATTATCTTACAGCTGTTTAAAGTTTGACATGGAGAAGCTGAAATGATGCAAGACGGAGGAAAAATGTTGATAAGGAGTTGCCAATAGAGGACCGCTGGACGGAATTGAAAGGATGTTCGAAGAAGAGGAAGGAGACATGGATTTCATGGGCAGTTAAAGGGGATCAGAGTAAAATGGCAAATTGGTCATCATCAAAGCTGTTAAAGAAAGGAGGCTTAAGTTTACGTAACAATTGGAGAGCAATCAAGCTATTAGAGATCACATCAAACGTATTTGCAAGATGTAACTTGGAGTTAATTTTATACGGGAATCCGGATTATTATATTGATCAAGCTTCTCTACGACGGCTTCGAATGCATTGTTATGCATGAAGGAAATCGCTATAGAAGTTTGAAGTTGGCAAAAGCAAGGATATCTTTTATCCCCTCTTCTACATCGACTGGATTATGAAAGGCGGAAAGAGAGCAAGAACGGTGCATTGTGTGAATGAATAACGGGCAGTAAGAAGATCTACAATAGGTTGATGATGTGGCTTTCCTTTTTGATAACTTCGAGAATCGGAAGAGTCAAACCCAAAGAGCATTGGACTGAAAAGAAGTGCAAGAAAACCAAGTCGCTCAGGATTTATGACACAACGGATAAAAAGTTGATTTGGATTGGTGAGGGGTTTGGAGTCGTCGATGACTTTGTGCATCTAGGAGCGGTGATGGGTAAAGTTGGGGTCGCGATGCAGACTTTCTGGCAAGAACAAGTAAGGTACAAGATGTGTTCAAGCGTTGACTTACGGAAACAAAGCTAAATATCCGAGTGTATTATAACAGATGTTTGAGACAAATTCTCAAAATTTTATAGCCGAATGTTGTCTCAGACGAGGAGCAGTCGAAAAGAGAGGACACAGTAATGCAAGTTAGAAGGCGAAAATGTAGATGGATTGAACAGGTACTTTGCCGCTCAGCGGACCACCTGAGACTGCAAGGCCTTTTCTGGTCAACGATAAGGAGACGGCGTGCATGGATATGCAAGGGGCATATGAAGGAGGAAGGTCGAGGCGGAAGACAATTGAGTTAGACGATCGACGACAGACTTGGCGTGGCACCGAGCGCACAAGACCGAGAGAGGTTAAGACGTCAAGCTGTGGCCTTATATGTGGCAAACGAACTGGAAGCCACATAAGTAAGTAAGTAAAAATCATTTACATTTTGTATGCGTAGAATACAATAAAGAATAAAACATTTTACACAGAATTAAAAAAACTGTCTCCGCTATGCAATCACAAAGTTGCTTTGAATACTAATCAAATGACAATCAGTTGTGAAGGAACCTGGTAATAAGAGATCCACCGCATCCGATGTTGGTGTAGTATGAGTAACCATCATCTGATATACCAAAGGTTTGGAACCCAATCTGTTGTTAAACAAATGTAGCACAATTAATGTTATTGAGCTTGGATTTTGTTTCTAAACCTTGTAGTAAGGAAACAGGAAAACCAAGATTAATTCCCTGTTCAACGTTTACAATTTTTCAATGCTCTAGTTTTAAACATGTTAATAAAGCTTTTCCTGTTTTCTTATGAAACTACGCTGATTGTGAAACTGTGAAAATAAATTTGTAACGGTCACCCAGAGTAATTATAAAGCTTATCTAGCAGATTCACATTACCCGTAATCAGCGTCGCTTTAGTGCCCATATTAGTTGTTTCAAGTTAGCTGTGCCATCTATACTTGAGTTTTTCATACTAGCCACATTCCACAAACATCACGCTTGAACTTCTAACAAATTCACAGATTCGGTAAAATACACAAAAGATTGAATGACAGTATAGCTAAATCATGCTAAATTTTGAAATTATTATAAACGAAAGAATGACAGGAAAAATTGGTATGTGACAGATAAAAATTCCAGCCATTAACATGAATAATAGTATTAAAGTTTGTGCACATCCAATATATAGAAATGTTTGTCAAGTAGGATGTTTTACCACTTTTTCATCCCTCCCTCGAGCAATAAAAATGTTTATGTCAGTGATGAGTATGTAACCTCGATGAATATAAGGATAATACTTCGAAGCAGGGAGTATAAAGGCACGGTTAAATAAACCAATAAATAATTCGATCAATAGATTCTTTACAGTGGTGAATGACATTAATGTGCAAAATAATGAATTCATGCAAAAAGAGCATAAACGACAGTTACCTGCCACGGCCATTTTCCAGGAGCGGCAATACTGCCCCCTACAATCCTGCTAGTCATGCCGATACCACAAGATATCGCCATTGTACCACCGGTATTACCGCCACCCACGTTGTTACTTTGGCAGTTTGAGAAACTTTTCTCGTTGTCATTCGCCTCTTCGTCTTCGTGACGATTATCGTCTATTAAACAAAAACGATTTAGACTTTCAGAAAACATGCAATGTTTATTGGTTTTCGAAATGAAAATGAACAACATTTGAGATACTGTTTATTAGTGATCCACTTGCATTTTGTGATTTCTCTGGGGGTGGACAACTTTTGGAAACTCCAGTAAGGAATACGAGAAGATAACTCGTCAGTTTAACTTTTTCTGCCCGAAATATTAGATTTCACGTGTTGCTAAATTATCCTAAACAATATCATAGGCTCCCTTTTTAATATAGTTTGGGTGATCTTTGCACTATCAAATGTACTTATTTTGGATGAATTATGTAGAAGTGGAAATAAAATGAGTTTCATTTTGATCGAATTTATACGAGTCTAGAGACGGATTATCCGTCTAACGGATAATTCGCCGTAGTATAAATCAAAGACAAATTTTGACGAATAGTTTGTTTAGATATTTTACGCGTGTGTTAAAGGGCCGAAACAAAGTTTGGCTAGAAGTCAAAACCTTATGGCAGCAATTGTATCTTTGAAACTGTTGATGAACGCATTGAGAAGAGCATTAGATATACAAGCAATATATCAGGCAAGAATATTAGCTGTCAAGCGCATATTTAACAAGATAACTTAATGAATGTCATGTAACCCATGTGAATCTCACACGAGACATGTAGTAGAAATGAGATAAGAAACAAAAAATGGTGGGACACGACTGCCTTTAAAACTGGTCGGAGTCGTAGTTCAAGAAAAGACTTTGAGTTAACACTTTTCGTTTCATTCTTGGAGAAATGAAGATTCAATCACAAAGAAAACAACGCGGTTTAAAAAACCAAGCCCACAGAGTGTTAGCTGTCATTAACACTGTACAAAATGGCACATGAGAGTTCATTCAGCACAGTTGGTAACGTTTTTGGACTTGCAGCCCCGACTACCTGTCAGATTATTTCCGCAGATACCAGTGTCATTAATAATAATAATAATAATAATAATAATAATAATAATAATAATAATAATAATAATATAATAATAACTATAATAATATAATAAAGGAATTTTTATAGTGCTATTCCTCGCGTTCATTACTGCAATGCTGTGCGATAGATTGTTTTCTTTTCAAGAAATTAAGAAGAATGGAGAAAAGACCTGGAGTGGTTTTTAGAAGATTGTGAGTTCTTGTGCGATGTTCCCTGGAACGGTGTTCACGTGTACAGAAGGTCTAACTTACATCTCTTTTTAGTTTCAAGCAAAGATACTCCGTAATCAATATGGGACTGATAGCATATAACAAAACATTTTTGTATCCAGGGATAGGAGCCTCAGGCTCTATGCAAAACCGACTATTTTGTAATTCTGTCCTATTTTCAATGAAATATGTCTTCACTAAGCACAAAAGTGGTTGCTATTTCACCCGACTGGAGTCGGGTCAATTATATTCATTTTTGGTTGCCATGATTTGATAAACCTAAAAATTATCAGCTTAGGAGTAGAACTTACTAGAACACTCTGTTTGTCATTAGGTGGTTGAACCGAATATTTCCAAAACTTTCCAGAGTTATGGAAGTGTTGAGTCAGGATTAGTTGCATTAGTTATAGAGGATTACAAACTGATATCATATCTATATTTAGTAACATGACTATGCACGAGTTATATTTAGAACACTGAGCATATATAAACGTGATGGTTTCAAGGTGGTTCAGTCTGTCAAATAATACTAATAATAATAATACCTTTATTTAAGTGTCAGACTAAAATAGCAGTAAAAAACCACTAAATGGGGACACTAAAAGGAAAAAAAAAGTATAAAAAATGTTCAGGCTATATACACTATGTACAATATTAGTAATAATAAATTATAAAAATATGTTTGATATATAAAAATTACGAGTTACAAAGAATGCAGGTGGTACATTTCTTGTCTTCACATAAAATGGCTAGATCCATCTTACGTAATGTGTTCTTAAAAGAAGACAAAGAAACTGACTCCCTTATGGTTTTGGGTATAACACCCCAAATTTTGGGCCCTAGGTATCGGAGCAAATGTTTCCTATAAGTGACAGTATTAAATCTAGGTAGTTGTGAAATCATTATTTCGTAGAACATAACTCGTATTAGGGAACTGGAAAAGTCTACATATATAGTTAGGACATAAATTATTCATAACTTTATACATCAGTATGGCTATATCTAGTAGTCTTCTATTCTTTAAGGTGCACAGTCCAGCCTTACTTAGTAATGAATCGTAGCTCGATGATATATCACAGAAAACTGCCCTTAGTGCACGCTCCTGAATTCGTTCTAGTCTTCTAGCATCACTCGACCGACAAAAATGCCAGACCAAGTGACTATAAGTCAAGTATGGAAAAATAGCAGCCTAACATAAGCTTGGTTTCAGTGGGTATCAGGTTCCTTAATCTCATCAAGACTCCCACACGTTGGCTCCCTTTCTTACATACTACTTTACATACTACTTTTACATGTTACTTATATGTTCACTGAAGACAAGAATGTCATCAATTGATACTCCTAGGAGTTTTAAAAATTTGGTAAATTTAACTTCATAATTATCAACAACAATCTTGTCCATTAACACAGTTTTGTTTCCCAAAACCAGGGTCTCGTATTTATCTAGTTTGCCCTTGAGAAAGTCATACACTTCAGCACAAGTATCTCCTACAACATAAAACTGATGGTCATCTGCGTACATATTAAGATTTATATCAGAATTAATACTAAAATTAAAGTTAAGATCATTTTGATAAATGTTCCATATCAATGGGCTAAATGCAGATCCTTGAGGACACCCTCTTTGCACCTTATGCCAGTCACTCACTATAGATCCAAGAGCAAGAGTAAGAGCAAGAGTAACGGAAGAACAAACAAGATTAAAGGAGTTATAGTCAGGCTTATTGTCTGGTTGCTGTGATTCAAGTATCAGTTCGTGACAACACAACTAGAGCGAGTGCGACTCTGGGAACTAGTTAGAATAGCTAGAAAGACACGAGGAAGTGACTGCTTCAGTTAGATCACGATTTTAATTTTCTTTTGAAATGATGCGGTCATACTATATGGGCAACGAAGAAAAGGTAACTATTACCCTATCATCCTTTGCTTCTTTTATAACGTACTGGGCCCAAATGTCATATTCGTGAAATGCCTTAGCAAGTTGTCCGTTGACAAATTTTGTTAACATGACAATAAGAACCAACAGTTTTAAAAACTTACGAATCTTCAATTTGAAATGGCTTCTTTTCAATTCTAGTGCTTATTCTACTGCAAAAATTAAATAATAAGAAGTGTTCATAAAACAATGCATTCCTGCGCCAGTGAGTGTTTTGTTTAGCGTATAATATCATTTTTAAAAGACAACTTTTGTACGTAGTGAAGTGTTCCCTAACAAATAGTCAAATCACCCCGAGTATGGAGAAATGCCCTTGCTGCCTGTAGGGGACAATGCTTTTCTATCTCGTATACGGCTGTTAGAGCCGTGGGTTGTGAGATTGGCGTCTCACAACTCTTGAAATGTTTCCCACGGCCAGCAACGCTCAGAGCCTCTGTCAGCCACGTCCAACTTCTGGCCTCCGCGTGGTGGAAATGACACCACTAACGCCTTAAAACCAGTCGCCCAGGTTAGGTGGGGCACTTAATTCTTAAAGTCAGCCCACCTTGGGGCCATAAAAACCCTGATTTCTAACATCCGCGTCGTGGCGGCCATACCTGATCTCAGTAAAGGCTTCTGGAGTAAACTTCAAGGACTAAGGCGGATGGCTGGTGCTCAGCATTTCCTTTCCGAGCTGCAGTGCAACTAAACTCAAGTTGTATTGGTTCATCATTTCTCTCGGACCGGGCTCGCATCATTGAGAGGTAGCGAAGAAAATGTTGTCTCCATATCTACCCGCCCAGGTTTTTAGCAGGCTCCGATTGATTGGCGTAAGAAGGAGCGCCAGGGTCCTCGTCTGTCGGGGCGGGAAGCCCTCGCTGCTTCACTGAGTATCTACCACCCGTCTCAAGCTAGGCAGCCCCCAGCCAGTCAGTCAGCCACAAAATCCCCAACACCAGATGTTTTCCAGACTGTAGCGATTGCATTTTCGTCTTTTTAAACAATAATAATACGACTACGAAAATTACACTTTTCTTTTCTTGGCGCGAATCCAAGGTCAACAAAACAACACGAGGTGTGAGCCCGCAATATTGATCAGCAGTAACCTACAAAAACT
>ERZ1740055.383-NODE-383-length-11539-cov-14.866684_pt1 | contig 11539 bp, 7 predicted proteins | sample MGYA00581747_ERZ1740055 | MGnify/ENA primary metagenome ERZ1740055 (study PRJEB43018, sample SAMN04849739) | marine metagenome | isolation source: floating plastic debris | place: Pacific Ocean | collected 2008-08-28 | study: EMG produced TPA metagenomics assembly...
ACGAAGTGTGGAATAGCCCAGAAGTGTCAAAGTAGTGATTTATTAATAAACTTTGTACAAATTTACAGGAGTCGTCTTTATTAAAGTTAAGCATACTAATGAGGCGAGTTAGAAATCTTTATGAAATTTAATTTTACTGATAATTCAAATAATTTGTAATTCATCAACCCCAGCCTTTCCCTGCTACCTTTTCAAACCCTCCCCGTGCTTTCAGACAGTTGATTTCTATCGGGGATTACAAATGTAACATGTGACTCAGATACTGTAAATTGATTGGTACAAACTCTTATGAATTATTAATGAATTTTACAAGACTGTATAAAATAAATCTGCAGTCATTTAAGTCATCAACAACTAAAAATTCGAAAGTGGTCTATTACTTAGCTACTGCAATGTTCGACGGAATTGGAAGACTTAAGAAGGCTTCTTCTTTGTGCATTCAAATTGCGAGATCATTTGGGGATGGGAAGGGCAAGCTTCACCATTTAATTCCCAAAGACAGCTTGGACACATACTCCATGTGTTCCTCGTTATAAACACTGTTTCTTATATTACATTAGGTATAACTTATCAACATGTCTTACCCAGGTTCGAGCCATCATTCAGTGTGTACAGCTCAACTCTCATACATATTCTGGAAACCCAAGACAAAGGATAAAAACGGAAGTAACGCTGGGTTGATATTGGTGGTAAAAATCCTGACCAAGAAGTTTCATTTCCTGATTGAGGTCCTTTGAAAATCTAAGTAAAAATGAGCAAAATCTTAGTTAACAAGTGAACGCTGATCATGATGTTAACAAATTTTACTAAGCGGCCTATAGAACTATGCTTCTATTCCTTATTATTAAGTAGTTTTGAGAACACGAAAAGGCATTGCACCTTGTTCTGTACTATCCACGTGACTGCATCTTTAGATGTAGCAACCCTGTAAGTTGACACCCGTCTGTTTTTTTTATCACCTTGAACCTTTACTCCCGAGATTACATAGGGCCCTTTCAGGTCAATTTGGAGCCACTGTTTATTATTTGTATCATATGAACACCATCCTCCCCCATGCGTAAGCGATCCTAATCTCGCACTCATTGCATTCAGATTGTGAGTTGCGTAATCAAAGCTGCTGCTAATTTGGTCTTGACGTATTATATTTTTGTCGTTGACGCCGATGGGTTGTTGTAGAACTGTGAAGAAAATAATGGCAGAGATTAACAACAATAGTGATACGAGCAGTCGAACAACCAGCGGAATATGAATACTTGAACTCAGTTACAAATTGAAGTTTTTAAGTAGACTTATTAGACACAAAGCTTCAAGAATATTGTAGAATTTTGAAGTGTACCAGGGAAAAGGCTAACGATCGCGAGCTTATTTGGTTAATTCCGATGTTACAATAGACGTGCGTGTACATGTACATATTATTTGAAGGTACTTACGTAAAGGATAAAAAACCTCTATTTCGTCTACAATAAAGCGAAAACTGCCGGCCAACAGTGTTCGCGATGCCGTTGACAATGGCTTGTACGAAGGGTCTGGTAAGTTATATGATATCCCAAGTTCTGTGTATGATGTGGAGCTTTGATTTGCCATGTCGCCTATATGAATATCGTTCGTTCCAAAGATTGGGCCAGATGAAGGATTATTCAATGCGGCTTTGTTTTTCTGCCCTGTCAGTATATCGAGTTTAAAAGGCTTTAGACCGGATGGGTTCTTTAAACTAAATAGGAATGATGAGACACTTGGAATGTCCTGTGTAGGGCCTATAAAGAAAAATGTTTTATATATATAACATACACGAGAGCAACCCCTATTAAATTCAGTAACTGGACAAACATCATATTACTTTCGAATATTAGGTATCTTACAATTATCACTTGTTTTATGTTTAATTTCCCAATTGCTCGTATATATTGTGTGCATAACCACGACAATCATTCATCATCAGGTAGCATATGAACGTAAGATACTTATAATTAGAACGTGAGATATCTTAAAAAATATCATTTATCTAACAAAATCAGATATCTTCCGAACATAGAGTATCTTACGAATTTCATTTAGCTAAAGTAAATCAGATATTTTAAATTTACAAATATCAGATATTTTGCTGAGCAACTATGATCTAACTAATATCTAATAACTTGTGTAAGAACAATTGCAAGTTGGAAATGTGAAAAATATATATCGGAAACATTTACAGGATGAAACTGATATTTAAAAAAAAAATTATGAGGTGGAAACAACTGAAATTTCCTGCACTTGTTGAATGAAAAATATGATAAGGAAAAGCTACAAAAAATACCAAAGACAGAAGGGCTTCGATTACATTTAGTAAAGATGGTAGATGCACTCATGAAGACGAAGACTTGCAAGGCCCTTAGGACCATCTCAGATGAAAATATAGCTAATAAATGTTACTAAGGATTGTGGGATATAATGGCTGCTGAGGGTTTTGCAGCAAGTGTTAAAAGATGTGCAAATACCATAAGATTGGATAAAGAGTAGTAACTAAAAGGTGTATAAGCATAAAGGAGACGTTTTGGCGCATGGAAATTACATATGTTTGTAAATTACAAAACATCTGTTAAAAGAAGTTGCGGGAGTCAGATTTACGGAGTGGTCATCAGTTGCACCTTGCACCAGTCGCGTCATTGATGTCAATCTAATTCCGAGGGTTTTTCTCCGGGTACTCCGGTTTTCCTCCCTCTGCAAATTCGACTTCCATGCCAAGATCTGAGACTTCGAGCGATTAAACATTAGCCTCTGGCTAGGAAGAATGGGTAAATAAAGTACTGGTTTGTTTCTAAAGGATTATGGATGAGAGATTGAGGAAAATAAGGAAAAGTACGAGTATTTAATTTGGATTTGCAAGAAGAAGAAGCTGTATGGTTGCAATTTTTGTTGTAAGACAGTTACAAGAGAAGGTATTGGAGAGTACCGGCAGAGTATATTATGCTTCGTTATTTTAAAGAAATCATATGATAGAATTCCAAGGGATGTGTGGGTTTTGTTATTTTTTGTCGATGCATAACACTTCGTAGGATTCCTTTATTCTTTCGAAATACAGATTTAGATAAGATTAAGTTTTTTAAAATGATATTCGGGTCTTAATTGTTGTACAATTTCATTAAAACAATGTAAAACTTGTTCCCTATACACTATATGGTAATAATCGTGTTTTCCCATCCTAAAGCAGAATAAAATTTTGTTACCTCCCCAATTTTGATCCAAGAAACCTCCAAAAATTGCATCCCCGACTCTCACAAGAGTTACTGTTGGTCCTTTGTTGTCGCAGTTATTGTGGAATTGTTGTGCATTCCAACCATGGCTCTTGCCTCTATAACAACGTGACCACTTGTTGGCAGCGGGAAATGTGGAAGATAGCCAAGAATTTAGAGCATTCAGGTAGACCTCATTGTTTCCAAGAATATTTGACACAAAGCTTTCTGCGGGAGTGGTTTAATGAAATGTAGCGCTAGTTAAACACATTATATAAACTTAGTGATATCTTTAATATTAAACAGATAAAAATATTTTGAATTCTTTCTGGAAAAATTGTATAATTCACTTCAAGTAACATTGCATCATTTAGAAGTTGGTACTCTCTTTTACATAAGTAATAAGCAATGCTTGTGGGATGTGGCTATATTGATGAACGTCAAGAATAGATAGCACATGCGTACTAGTAGCTAAGTTAAAGCCAACAAAATGGCCACTAACCCAACGTTTGTAACAGGCTTTTCCTAAGATGAGCTAACCGAAGCAAAAAAATAAACTAGTGCTTCCAAAACCTAGAACTAATTTCTGTAAAAACAGTTTTAGTTATAATGGGGCTGTTCTGAACCTTTAGTAGTTTTGATTCGCATTCTAGCATTAATTACTCTGTAAATTTTGTTAGTTATTTATTTATTTATGTATGTATGTATGTATGTATTTTTTTTTTAATTTATATATGTTTCCTTTGAAACCCGACAACTAAGTTATATCTATTAGCTTTTGCCTACCAGCTACCTCGTTTAACCCCAGGTTACTGTGGCTGGTAAGTCACCTTAAAGTAAGTTTTAAATATTGTATAGATAAATTGTAATATGTATTATTATATGGTGCGAAATAAAGATTTGTTGTTGTTGTTGTTGTAGACTCTGGAACAGCCTCCCAAGGGAAATGCGCACAACAGTTTTCCTTAATAAGTTTTAAAATAATATCGGTAGCCATTTCACCCTATCAGACTCACACGCAATCATGGGAAACAGTAACATATAACTTTTTATGATTATTCTTTTGTAAACTAATGATTTTATACCGTGTCTAAAAAAATAATGTATGTGTGTATGTAGTAGGCCTTAATTGATTTTTCAAAACTTATTGAAATGTGTTGGGGAGGAAATAGAAGACGTGATTAAATCAACTCTAAGTTGAAATGTTTATTCATTCGTAAGTAAAGAAAAGGGTGCATGATGCTTTGAGCGTTAGCTCTCCAAGGAACGTAAGGTGAAACTGGCTAATGACTAACGTTCTAGGCGTCAGATTTGTACTCTACTACGGTTTAACTTTTAGTTCAGGGTTGATTAATCACGTGAACAATCTGGCTAGGGTCCCAACCCATTAAACTAGAGTGCATGTCTTTGAAATTCTTATTCTATTGGGAGCAAGAGAGGATCAAAGGTAAGACCATACAGGTTTTATTCCTAGGGTAATCCCTCTTTTATTATTTTTAGACATGGTACCCAGTTCTTTCTCGTATGTTAATCGCTCGTTGCGTAGATGTTTCCGTGGAATAGACATGAAGGATGAAATTTGAGACCTAATTTTGATATGGCGGACCGCGCGGGCTCTTTGAAACGACAATTTGAAGTCTCAAACGTAGACTAAAAGCGGAGTAGCATCCGCGGAAGAGCTGGGTACCATGTCTAAAACTAACGTAAGAGAGATAACCCTAGGAATAAGACCTATATGGAGTATCCACTCTCTTACCTTTCATCATCTCTTGATCTGAGTGGGAGTTTTCACTGCACTGATATAAAAGCTAAAATAGTTGCAACGTGGATAACAAACCTTTATAATGGAGCCACATACTGACGGTTAATCCCTTTTTGCATAGTGCCGGATTACTGATACAAGCGCTTTCAAACGCTCCGGCGTCAACATACCCCGAACCATCTATTGAAAGAACTCCCAAATCATTATGCGTTCCATTGCCAACTATTGTTGCATTTTTCTGTGCGATTGCGTCTTCAATCTCTCCATTATGCGAATCCCCAAGTTTCCAGCGATGGACGTCTGCAGTGAATCAACAAAAGCGAAAAAGGTTGTTCGGTTTAGTTATTTTTACTTTGGTGTTCTTTAAAGTGAAATATTTTACAAGATACTCTAAAGAATGCAAGAAATTAGTAGGCTGAAAATTTTGTTTGAATTGTTGCATTGTTTTGAAAAAGTTTTTTAAATAGTTCTCAAGTTGGTCAAACAAAAGGGCAATCAACGCTTAGCCAATGTCTTCATAGGACAATCAGCTGAAGGTCTGATATCTAATGTCGTTTCTTTCACTTATTAACATTTAAACTTAGAGTTTCTCAAACCATGTTTTAAAATGATATTTTAAACATTTATTTAGTTTCTTATCAAGCTTAAATCCTATACTTTGAGGCTACTTTCTTAGGACAGAACATGAAATAAACTTGTTACCTGTTATCAACTGTATAATTTTTGTAGCAGGAATAGATTATACATGTATAGACAGAAATACACGTGACGCGTAACAAATTGAGCAATATTGCTCTCCAAGTTAAGTAACCGACATATATTTTGTGGTATATACTATCAAAATAGCCGACACAGAATTATCGAGTTCATTGAAAGAATTCTAATGTACGATACTGCAGTCAATATATTTTAATAATGAATTTTTTTTTGTTTTCTCTTTATAGTTCCTGCGGCAAAATTAAATAAAGCTAAGAAAACCACTAATGTCTTTATCTCACCTGTTGGGGTACAAAGTGCTACAGATTCTAATATGACACCCCCAGTGATCCAAGATTTTAACGTGTTCCAGGAAAGCATGCTTCCTTTTGCTTCACTGCAATTCCTATGGACATTGTAAATTTCACTGTCACTCAAACTTGTATCCCATATATGGAAATTTGTCATCTCACCAAGAAAACAATTTTGCTGAGAGCAAGAATTATTCAAACCATGAAACATTTTGCCAATGAGAATTTGTCCTGCATTGATTTTTGCCTTCTTTTGTAAGTTGGTTCCTGTAAGAACTTTGATGCCGTTGAGTACAATCTTCCATTCACCTGAGGATGAAGTCCAACTCACACACATAAAACACCACACATTTGACGAAATGCCCATGGTAGTCGCCTTTAAAACAGCTATGCTGAAAATAAAACAGATATAATTTGTTTTTTTTTTATTTGATTTAATATAGCTTAGTCTATATTCAGTTTAGAGTAATCTCTGATAGACACAAAATTTGTGATTTTAGTTTATATTTTTGATGAATGATAAAAAGTGTGCGTCATATTTCTGCTTCACCGTCGAGGCATTGACTCCGACAATGGATTAAAGCCCGAAATGTGAATATTTTGCTTTTACTTCCACGGTGTCTAGCTTAATTATAAGATATTATTGCGTACAACTGTTTTTTTCAAACACCGACGAAGCTTTCAATCATCTTATCGTACCATTTTATGTTTTTAACGTAAAAACGAACGAGAACTTAAAATAGTTCATGCAGGCTGCTCATGCACAATTAGTATACCTTTTTAAAAAGAGGAAGAAAAAATAAGAATCAGAAATTATTAAAAAGAAAAGTGCTAATAATTGTTAATTTGTAATTAAAATTGCTCTTATAATCATATCTAAAACTGAAACTTATGCCAAAACTCAAAAGTAAACAGTTGTAAAGACGTTGCGCTTTTCTTGTTGTGCTTATTTTCTTGTGGTTTATATCTTCGATTAAGATGGCATCAGGAAATGTACGAAGTATCTTTTATACGAATGGATATAAGAGGAAGAGTGAAGTGTTAATATCAGAAATTGCTTACACAAACCCACAGCAGTACTTAAATAAGTTGGGTCAACTAGTCTTACCAATTGCTACCATCTCTGATGAAAGTACAAATTGTTTTGTTGTTGCATTTTTCTAACTATCAAGTAATGAAAAAGAAACCAATATAGGTAAGAGCTGCGTGAAAAAAAGCCATTAATGAATCGATGGGAAATCAAGATATAGATTAGACAAGATGTAGCTGTAGCTACATGCCGAAAACAAAGTTAGGTAGAGATTTTAAAAGTTTAAATCATTTTGCTTGAGAAACAACGTACCAGTTAAAAAGATTTGCTGTTGTTAAAAAGATAAGCAAAGTACTAGTAGATTAAGTAAAACATTAACCTCTTTAGTTTACAAGTTAAGGACACTAATCACAGAAAGTCGTAGTCAAAAGTGGAAGGAAAACCTTAACATGTCATTGGATTTCAATAAGTTTAACCTCTTGGATTTTGATATTCTAAGTAACAGATAAGCGACCTGATGTTGTAGAATGGGACGAATATCATAAAGAGGGGAAAGTCAAAGAATTAGCGCTAGTTTTCCAGAGAAAAAGACAAAAGATTGATACGATAACACAGTGGAAAGAGTATGGATCACCATGTAGCCGTCTGTGCACGTGAATTCATTGAAAACAAAACTTATCAAATTACTTCGAAAATGTTTATAATGTGCAGATATCATTATAAGTTACTGAAAAATCTTCAAGAAAAAGCGTCTCCTGGATCTAGGTAATGAGAGATTGCCCTTCATGGCTCTAAAATAGCACTTGACAACAGCATCAAATGAAAAAAAGTCCTCGAAAAACCTGCCCCACATTTTAAAGACTGCCAAGTGCTTCAACAAGAAGATTTGCAAAGCTAATTCAGTAGCTGTATTCTATGAGCAGTTTGAATAAGTATATATTTTCTTTTTCTCGGGTTTGTTACAAGGAGACGAAAGCTTATTCATAGAAATATAAATAATAACGTTTGTAATTGCCCGATAAAAATTAATATCTAAGAAACATATCTAAAGCAATGAATTTATTCATTCAATACGAGAAATCAAGAGTTATGGGTCAATTGAGTCAAATAGTCATGAGTTAGGTTATGACTTAGTGTTACTGTTAGGGTTGGGGTCGGGGTTAGGATTAGGATTACCGGTGTTTTTTTTACTCAGGTTAAGTATTTTGACTCAGGATTCATTGAATCGTTGAGTCTTTTAATTTATTTTAAACTTTAATCCCATTTTATACTTACTTTTCTTGTCCATTTACAATAAGACTAAAGATTCCTGAACCTCGAAAGAGGAATGTGAAGGCCTTTTCATTTTGGGAATTAGAAAAAGAAAAAACAGTGGACCATCTAGACTCACTCAGGTGCACTTTCATCCACCAACAAGCCGTTAAGTCGTTGAATTCGGTCATCTTTAAAATTTTGATGTGTCCCGAGTTGCCAATAAGCTTCAATGAATAGTTCCAGCGATTTCCTGTGTGCGAAAAAACAATAAGATATCTTCTTTTACTTCGAAGTTTTAATATATTATTATATTCTAAACAAAGTAGCTCGTTTCCGATTGGATAATTGCGAATGTATAAGCAAGTTATAGAGTGCATTTTAGGTATAACTGAGTCCAATACGGAGGTTGTTATGGAAATAAAATGGCCGACTGTCGTTTTACTATTTCAAACCAAAGCAATGTTGAGCAATTAAAGCAAAATTCTAAAAAGCAAAATACTTTGAAAGCAACACAAGACCTGGTTGAAAGTTTGGCAGAATTGGGCGACAGAATGGAAAGTTAACCAGAAAATTGAAGAGTACGACCACTAAGAGCTCGATAAAATGTTGCAAGTGTTTTATGGCGAAATACATTCAAAAGACGTTGCATTGCTTTGGCTTGTGCAATTTTGAGAACTTCAAAACAATAAATCGCGCCTGTACGTAAATCACGAAATGCACTCGCGCTCATGCGATTTCCTATACTGATTCGTTGTTAAGACTTTTTTCTATTGTGCTTACAGAAGAGAACGGATTTTCGGATAACCTCATCGTTCATGGTAGAGACCTAAGTGTGGTAAATTAAGAAATTTTAATTTTTTAGGGAAATTAAAAACTAATGTGGCCTCCATTGCGCTTTATTATTGCATGTTTAGCCACTCTTATAGCCTCTTTGAAGTGCTTTTCGCCGTTGATATTCTTGCTTCAGCAAATCGGTGATCACTTGTGTTAGACCTAATCTTATATAATCACGTGCACGATAAGAGTTAATAATATCTGATTCACTACTATTATAAGGAATATTAATAATATTAAGGATTAAACATTATTATTCAGGTTTCGAGGTTTGTGATTTTCCTTAAGAAATAGATATTTACATATATATGCAGATCATTTCCACATTTCGAAAACTTAGTGAGGAAAGAGATGCGAAACGAAAATAACTTTTTGGTGATTGACGTCACACAGCATCAGTTGTCTGACAGAATGCATTAAAATGGCTTATAGCAGTTTTGAATTATTGTTTAAATAAAAAACAATTTGTATTGATTTTCAAAATGTCTAAAGAGCATAAATTGTAAGGCAAACGAATCAGAGTAAATATCTTAATTTTTAAAGCCGGTGCACTGCAAAAACTTTTGGTCTGCAATTGTCTTAACTCAAAAATGTTAAGACACAAATGTCGGAGTTTTTCGCCTGTAAATTAATGATAATTATGGTACTCGAAACCTAGTAGAAGGTATTGTGCTCGTATTACTAAATATAGACAAAACTATAGTTGTTGCACGCGCTTGCGTGCTTGTTGGTACTAAATACTTGCGGATAGTATAACCAGGCTGCAAATTCAGTTATATGTGGATGTTACCCCTTAAATCTATTAATATTAGTAAGTCGTGGTTTAAGCAGTTATATAATACTTTTTCTGGTGCTGTATAGTACAATGCCAGGGTTAAACGCTAACAGTTTAGCTGTTTCAGTCCTTTTAAGGACTTCAAAGTCTTTGTCAGTACAGCATATTTGGCGACTGGAAAACAGAAAAGCTACATGAAATAATTAAATTGTAATAACGCCCGGTGCATGTGTCTGTCTGGAAATATTAATAAGATAGCCGCGCATTTATACAAAGTACTAATTTTGCAGAAACTATAGAATCTGCTACTTTTAATATTTCGACAAATATTGAAATTAACACTATAGTAACGACAATCATTAATCCGCTTACCCCTCGCAGACCTCAGTTTCATCGCTGCTTCCTCGAGAGATAAATCCCCTTTCCATGACATCCAAGTGATACCTTTCTTGTTTTTATCATATCGACCATTTAAATGGGATTTATAACAGGATTTAAACCACCACGCTCCTTGGTGATCAATGGGACAACTCCCTCTGTATTCATCGTTGTCAACATCTATCGTGGAAAATGGCATGTTGTAGTGAAAAGACAATGAATCGCCAGCGGACCCAGTGTATGCTGCAACTTTTACTAAATAGTTTTCACTTTCTGGACCAACAAAAAAAGTGCCGTAAGAGGCGTGTGCCATGTTTCCGTCGTTATCCACGAGCTGTATCAAAAGTTCAGGTGTTAACAGACTTAATCGATGAAGATTATCATTTCCCAACCAAAATTCTTTTCTTAAATTACCAAATCCTTGCCGGTAGTCGTCCCATGGTCGAACAAATGTTTCTTGATTTTGCAATCGTCTCTGGAACACAGCCCATCCTCCACCGTTGGTTGACTGATCGCAAAATATTTTTATCAGTGTATTGCCATTATCCGGGTTAATAAGATAGATTCCGTCTTCTTTGTATCCTTTCTCTAAAACGTGCGTACAGTCTTTGCCTACAAAATGAATTGAGGAAATTTAAATGTTCCAGTTAAGCACTTTAATATAAAACTTACACTGTAAAATACCATCATTGTATTCCGAACAATTCCATTATCTAAGTATTTATAACACTGTCATTAATATTCTATATAAACTATACTAGTATCTCAGTTCATTAAAGCACTGATGAAGGCAGAAGACGCTGCCGAAACATGTTTGCCAAGTTAAAAGTTGTCGTTTATGTTTTAAAAATCTTAACAAGTCTGCTAATTAATCGTCGAGTTGAGGAATGTTTTGGTCTTTATAATATGTAGTTAGTAACGTCGTTGTTAGAGTAAATGGAGTTGTTGGAATCTCATTAGATACTGAAAAACCTTACTCAATTTCCAACCTTATTATTAGGAAACCGAAGGATTGACACCAGCGGAAGTTTCCATGGGCTACTATGCTCAATAAAGGATCTGTTTCTCAATAACAAGAACTTAATTTAATTTCTGTTCACTTTTCTATTCATTTAGAATCTGAGTTAGTATGCCTCATTTTTGTTAATATTAACCGTCCAATCGATATTGGAAACTAAAACCATGACTTAATTGGCTCCAGTGAATTTTCAGACATGACAAATTTTATTCCCCGAGCCTTCTTTTACACCCTAGACATTAATGTTAACTTCACATTAGTCCGGAAAG
>ERZ1740055.384-NODE-384-length-11532-cov-8.436438_pt1 | contig 11532 bp, 8 predicted proteins | sample MGYA00581747_ERZ1740055 | MGnify/ENA primary metagenome ERZ1740055 (study PRJEB43018, sample SAMN04849739) | marine metagenome | isolation source: floating plastic debris | place: Pacific Ocean | collected 2008-08-28 | study: EMG produced TPA metagenomics assembly...
GGGACACTAATCCATCGCAGGTTAGCTCCCAGCAGACGCTGGTACTCATTTACATACCCCGGAAGGATGGAAAGCTGAGTTGGCTTAGGCGGAAAAGAAGGTTGCATAAATATTCGAATCTCGGAAAAGCCGGGGGTCGAACCGGGAACCCTGTGATCGGAAGGCAGAGATCTTACCAACTGCGCCAACCACGCCCGCCCAAAATTACTTTTAAGGAATGAATAACCTTGTATATCATCAACCAAATGATCATCAAACTTTCGTTCCCAGGTCCTATCTCTTTTGCACTGTGCCGAGAGAAGCCTAGGTTTTAAAATTGAACTTAATTTATTTAGTTGACTTAGTTTGTAAGTCAATTTGCAGCCTGTAAATAATTAGATTTTGGTTTTGGCTTCTCTTCTTTCTCCGTCGCGGTGAGCTAAGTTGTCTACATTTTAAAGTAATAGCCTCGCATATCATCACTTACATAAAAGCAAGCAATATTATTTTTTGAACTACCGTCTCAGAAACTCTCCTAAAAAACTATGTAAGGATCGTGCTTAATGTCCTTAATGTTTTTTTAAAAGATGTACACACTAAGACATCAAAGGAACAACGGAGGTAACAGACGGGGTGTAGCCGGTCGCGACAAACTTATGATTAAGCAGTAGCTCGAAAGTGAGGCAAGGTTTAAACAAGCAAAACTCTCGTTGCCTGCGGTTGAAAAGACGAAAACAAAAGTCATTTGATATATGTGCGTAAGGTAACTTAGAGTGGCACCAGATGGTGCTAAGGCGGTAAGTGTAGTTCATACATCTATTGCGCATGCCATTGTAAACATGTATTATTTATTTATGATATATTACCTTGTAATCTTGAATGATTCCAAGAAACTTCTCTGGAGAAAATTTTGGAATTGATACTAGCCTGCTACCTCGCGACATTCCAACTCCGATTACGATGGCCAGACCAAAGATGTGATAAAACGGCAGAATTGTCAGTATTTTAGACTCGGAGTCCCATTGGTTGAAGTCTGTAGTTGAAAGGCATATCTGTGATACTAGATTATAATGCGTCAACATCACACCTTTTGGAAGACCCGTGGTTCCACTTGAATACGGCAAGACGGCTACGTCTTCCCTTGGGTTAACTTGAACGTTTTCCGGGAAAGCTGAACCATCATCATTCAAAAGAACATCAAGAGCTTCATAAGCGCTGTCATTCCCGTTTGAATATATTTTAAGGATACCAGCACCTGAAGCATTTTTTGCGTTCAAAGACAAGGAAGAGCTTGTAATGATGTATGAAGCTTTTGAGTCTAGTAACTGCCGACTGAGCTCCTCGGAGTTGTACATTGTGTTAACAACAGTGACGATGCCACCAATAGCCGTGACTCCCAAAAGAATGATGGGATACTCAGGAGAATTGGTCATGTACAGTGCAAGAACATCGCCTTTTTGGAAGCCGTCCTTAATAAGTCCGGAACCTAGTCTCTTTGCTTTACTCTGAATATCATGATAGGTGTAACAGATTCCACTTTCTCCATCCACCTTAAATATCAAAATATTATTTGTCAATGTCATGAAGATCAAGTTGTGCAAGTTTTAGTCATGATTAGATGTATTTTTTAAAGGGAACTTAAACTCCAAATATATTTTTGATATGTTAAACTGCATCTGTTTGGGGTTTCAGAAATGTGTTTTTTATATACCGATTCCTCAATATAAGTTCTCAGAAATAAATAAATGTGCTATTGCTGGTTTTCACCGGACGTCATGGCCTCCATGTTGGTGTACTTTTAACAAAAGAATTTTGATTATTTCTTTTGTTCGGGACACCAACATGGCCGCTGTATTGTCTTTTGTGTCTCTTGGGATTGTGTGAAAACCAAGAACAGCTCTTGACTAAGAGAGACGCAATACTTTCGCTCGCAATCTAGCAAAATTGTCGCGATTTGACATCACAACATCAAACTGCCGCGTTCCATTCTTTTTGACTAACTGTAAAGACTTCGTGAATGTGATTTTTAAACAGGTATAGCTTAATAACATATGAAATAATATCTTGATAATTTTGCTAAAATTTCCATTGATAAACACTGACGTCAGATGAAACTGTTTTGAGCCCGCAATACAAGTGCATTATAGAACCTTGCTGAAGGTTTTACTAGCCCTATTTACAAAATACAGATGAGCGAACTGTTCTAACACTTGGAATATTGAGACTCCGTTTACACGGGTCCGCTCAAGTTTGGGTCCGTTTCGGAAACCACGACAGTTTGGTTTTGCATTCACTCGGGGCTTCCGTTACTGTCCTGATCTGAGGCCAGCAAAGTGTTCAAGTTTGGGGCCTTAAAAAGTAGGTCCCAGTTTAGGGTCGGTGCAGTCAAAACTTTAGACGAACCCATGTTGACCGTTCTGATGTTTGCACAGTCTGCGCGGTTTCGGGCCTGGGATCTAGCTTTGCATTAGTTGGCCTGGCTGTCAAATTAAAACAAAAGTGTTGCAATCGGAATTTTGTAAAAAGCGATAATTCTAGAAAAACCTGTATAAAAAGTGTGAAGAAAACCAAATCTAATTACGAGGAAAGAGGCAGCAATTGCATCTATTGGTATCTTAGAGGGTTTGAATGGCCTGCTTCAGTTATCACTGCTCCAACGCCAGCCTGGAGGCGGCGTCCTGAGCCCATTGCTTGGCGGAAGTTTAACTTAATCCTTTTTAACTTTCTTTGGAGCCTGTCTTTGGTAAAGTCGTCTGCACTGTGGGGAAGTTCTCCGTCTCCTTTGTATATTTGCTCACAAATCTCGTCACTAGCTCTTCATATCTTTCCTTACATGTCTCCCAGTTGATTCTCTCCACTGCCATTTCCATTTTGTAGTCACTGACAATGCTTAAAAGCAACTCTTCTTCTTCGTCCATCCAGGAAAACACTACTTTCTCTTCTACTTTCTCCTCCACCATTTTGTATTTATTCGTAGTCGCGCTGTGATTGATCAGCTACTTTCAAACGTCACACAAATGTTCCGTTTCGTCTCGTCCCCACCGCTCCGTGTAAAAACTAATGCAAACTGTTTCAAATTTGGATAAAGATGATATCCATCCCATGTAAACACTATGTATAGGCCTCAAGAGAAGAGCGGATCAAAACTTGAACGGACCAGTGTAAACTGAGTCTCAAATATACGCACTTCAACATATAAGAAATAATCTTGAAGTTCAGGTGCCTTTTAACTTCTACAAATGTATTTCAAGCAATACCTGACAAATTCAAAGCAACGAAAAAAGCTGTAGTTGTTGGGAGAAGGGAAATTGTATTTGCTGGTCCACCAACTTAAAGTAAACGGTAAATATTGCGATTGATGTTTAAAAGACGGTGAATCTCGTACCCAGGCTCATTTCATTAACGTAGTGATGACGTCAGTGAAATGAGCCTGGGTACGAGGTTGAAACACGGTAGCAAGAATAAAGCTTATACACTAACAGTATTTTTCCGAGTTACGAACGCAATATTAACGGTTGGAAATTGAAAGAGACTCACCTTTCGAACTTTACCGTAAAATAATTTCTAATAGAATTTTTAAATTAAACCATGAATCAATTCCTATAAGGAATTACAGCATGCCCAAATAAAACAAGAAAACATGACAATATATATATTAAAAAGAACAAGAAGCAGGAGACGATTTCATCGGGTAGAATTTGTTCGAAATACAAAGTATAATGTTTTATTTGATTAACAAAAATTGCTGTTAAGCTAAAACATATCGTTAAAAAAAAAAATTAAACTGAAACGATTTGTTCGGGACTCAAGCTTGAGGTACCAAAAAGGACCCCCGAGGTGCTACGAGGTGCGCATATATAATTTTAAAATGGACGTATTTTTACGTGAATAATTTTTGTATTCACTTACAAATGCTTCCTTGCTGCCATATTCTTCAAACTTGCTGAACAAGAAATCTGGCCAGGAAACATCATCTGGTATTTCCACCTTCGGATATTTACTTTTCAGGATTGTTGCGTCCGATTTCTCTTTTTCATTTAATTTTTTTAGCTCTCTTCGCAAAATCTTACCACTTGTTGATTTTGGGATCTTGTCAATGAATGTCACTCCACCTCTGAGTTTCTTAAATGGTGCTACCTGCTCTGTAACATAAGTAAGGATTTCATCCGTTGTAATTTCGCCATTTATAACGACAAACGCTTTGGGAAGTTCGCCAGCTTCGAGGTCGGGTACCCCAATCACAGCTGCATCTTCGATGTTAGGATGTGCTATAAGCAAAGCTTCGAGCTCGGCAGGAGCAACCTAACACATTTAAAGAATGTTGAATTTTAAAACTAAGAATATTCAAACCTATTAGATTTCAGCAGACCCTGTTGCGCGACCTAGTTGTGCTATCCTGTATTTAGTAACAATGTGTCGGAATCCTTATTTTTAGTTCCTGTAAAAAGAAATCCAGATTAAAAAAGAATTTAAATGGAGAAAATAAACACAATAAACAATTAACGAAAATGTTAATTTTTTTTTTTTCAAACGAATCATACAAGACAATATATTCCGACGAAGAAATTTTTTACTAAAACAAATTCTTCTTCGGAGTCTTTCTGGAGTCCATTTATCAACGTAAGCTTTTATTGTCTAACTTTTAAAATTTAGGTAATTCTATTTCGATTTAATTTTCACGTGTTTTTCGAAAGGATTCTTGTTAGAGCACTACTTCTAGGCCTTTCCAGATTCTGCTCCGAAAAAGTTAAAGGTGGTAATAAATATGCCAAAAAGTTGCTCAAAAATTTTGTCAAAGTTGCTCCAATATTTTTAAGACATCATGACTAATTTTAATAACAATTGCTTTTTAATCAACATTAGGGCACAACTAAGTAACTAATTATAGCAAATTAGGCAACCTTTAGTTGAATCTAAGTAGCTAGTTACAAAAAGTTAGACAGTAGGTGTAACAATCTGGTTTGCAAATCTAGCTAACTATTGTTTTCGTGCGATAATAATTAACAATGTAATCACAGATTCACAATCTGGATCTTTCAGAAGCGAAAAGCTGCTTTCGGGAAATTGAGCCTTTTCAGGCTCCACGAGCGAAGTTCCCCTGCTAACTGCAGTTTCAATGGGGTTTTCGATTTCCAACTTAGCGTCCGCCATTTTGTTTACACACAGTCCACAGGCTAACCCTTCTCGTGGGGGATGGGGATCGCCCCCCACAAGAAGGGAAATGCCCTGGGAACAAGGTTGAGGCTAACCCAATTCTTGTAATTAATTACCACGTCCACATGATATATACCCATTCAAAGGGTAAAAATATGACTTTTACTAGAAAGGTGTTTAGAAGTTTAACCAAGAGAATTTTTACTTGTCTATTTTAAAAAGGGGTTATTCAGCATTTTGATTCAAAATAGCCCAAAAATTACCAAAAAAGTGATAGTTTTCCGAAAAGTTCCTAAAAGTTGCTCTCTGACAAAAAAGTTGCTCAAAACCTTAAAAGTTGCTAAAAAGTTTCCAAGTAGAAGAACGACCTACCCGCAGAGGGGGAGAGGGGCGTCCCCCACCCAACTTTTTGGCTCGGGGAAACAAAAATTTAAAAAAGAAAAACTGCAAATGAATTATTGCACACAACCTGATGCTTACGATTCCTTCTTTTAAAACTATAATGTGTTTTTACTAATTTCAGCAACACAAATTTTCTAATTGTTCCGGGGGAGCATGCCCAACCGAAACCCAAAAAATCGGTTAAGTCTTTGGCGCTTGCTTCAACCCTTGCGCGTGTACTTTTCCAGTCGCTCCGCGGGCTCTGGCTTGTGCATGTGATGTGGCTTATATTTAAATGATAAACAATTTTATCTCATAACCGTTACGCTTTCACTATTACTTACTTATAAACCCCTGTGCGAACCTGAGTCTGTGTTAGTTATGCCATCCTGATGAGGCCCATAAGGCCGAAACAGCTTCTTTGAAGATGTAGCTAGCTGCGACATCTAGCCCGTCAGGATTGAGCCCCAACGTGCTACTACGCCAAAACATCTGCTCATAAGATCTAGCCAAGGCAGCTAGCCCGTCAGGATTAAGCCCTAACGTTCTACTACACCGAAACATCTGCTCATAAGATCTAGCCAAGGCAGCTAGCCCCGTTCAGGGGTAAGCCCTGGCGTTCTACTACACCAAAACTAGAATCTAGTTGATGAGCTAGCCCTTTACACCCCCCGACCTTTCCCCTTGGACGTTCAAGAATTTACCAATGACACTGAAAAAAAAAACACGATTGAATGAACGTGCGGAGGATACAAATAGTTTGCGTATAATTAACTATGATGTGATTTTAAATCTGTACAAAAATATGGATATGTATTCTAATTAAAACTGCTGCTTATCTGACGATTTTTTAAAGAAATTTTTAATGAATACCGGATTTATTCTTAACTGCTATTGCAATGTCTTGGACACTTACCGGAATAGTAGCAGTAATTGATGATAAGCTTGGGTTTAATATCCGCGCCGTAAGGGAAAATACCACCAACGTTACTTGTGTTTTCCACTCCATAACTAATATGTTCAACCGCCGCCACAGCTCCGTGGACAGCTTGACAGACTGGGTTTTTCGAAAAAAACGATTTGAGTGCGATAAGATAAAAAGGTTTATCTATAGGTAAATAAATTGTCTGAAATACATTCCCAACTGTCTGACAGCAGAAGTAAATCTTGGTATCTTGATTGTATGTTCCATTTGGGAGTATCCCCTCGTTAGCGTTTTTATTTTCCTCATTTTTATCATCCCAAAAGACCCACCCTTCCGTAAGACCATACGGACATATTGGCCCTTTTTTGTAGACACAGTAACGCCCTTCTGGCCAGGAGGGTCGTGTATTGTCATTGGTGTCAACATCTTTGATGCAGAAGTGCTGTTCGACGCTGTTTTTGTTAACTCTGCTAGCGAGATGAAAATTGGTTGATCTCTGATTTGTAGCAACGGTGTCTTGGTAACGGGATCCTGTAACCCAGCTGAAGTTCTGTGATGACGGACAGAGAGAAGGTGCTACCATAGGTAGTCCATACTTTCCTTCAGGCCATTGTAGCTCTGAGGTACCTGATTAGTTCAAGTAATATCTTGCATGTGATTGTTATGTTGAGCTAAACTAACAATCTAAATTAAATTTGATAGAATATTTATGTATACAAAACTAAGAGAAAACCATTAGCGAGGAATTTGTTTTGTCGCACAAACACAATCTATTAAAAGGCGCCAAACATCCCGTTACCACTAGTAACACTAGCAACGTTTGCTTACCAATTCTCTCACCTTGGACTCAACTGAACCCTGAAGTGCTTGTTAGAGTATAGATTCTATTAATAACAGCGGTTTTAAGTTTAAAAACAATTTACGCAATCAAAATATAAATGCAAATTTTAAAATGATTGTTCTTCACCAAATGGTCCCACTGAAAAATGTTATTAGAATTCAATACAGTAAAAATCATAGTAAGATAAACGTTATTGGAAAGTTTTTGCAGCTTTTCGGCCTTGCTAACTAGTTCTACTGAATCAGTCGCAAAACGATCATGCCAACAACATACAAGTTTTAATATATCTACTTTGTTACGCCATACCTTTGTAGTAAAGCCATAACAAATCAGTAAGAAACGTCAAGTGAAACAATGCGATCTCAAGTCAGAATGCAACAGTGCACTGAAATAAGCTGATAAGAATACTTTAGACCACTCAATCGTATCACTTGCATCTGGAAAGTTATTTCCGCCTTTTGTTTTTGATATAACATGCAATTCGCAAAAAAGATAGAAGATAATTGTTAATACTTAATAACTTACATAAAATTTATATGTAGAGCGGTGTATACAAAACAAAATTAAAACAAAAATCAAAAGTGAGTTAAGTAAGATTAAAAATGTACTACCTACGATGGTTGTGCAAATAGAGAAAACGACTGAGATTAATGCTAAATAAAATATACTTTCTTTGAGCATAAAATACTAATGCTGGTAAAATCGACAACAATTTAAAACTTCAAAAGCAAAGATTTGGATTTCAATTGGAGAAAAATTTTAACTTGTTTGTCCTTCCATTGTTATGGCTTTGTGTTATTCGGTGTGCGTTATTATAACGATCCTTAAATTTCTAAGCTCGCTACCCATGCATGATGAATTCTAACATTTTCTATGCTAACGCAAGATACCTGTTTTGCTATGGAAAGAAGGATATTTCCCAAAACTAAAAATAATATTTTGCTATACTGCTTTGGTAAGATGGCTATTTTGCCCTGGTAAGAAGGATATTTCGCTATATAGTATTTTTCATAAAATACACTATATAATATATATAGTCTTTTTCAATACTTTGCTATGCTGCTATTGTATATATGATAGCTGTTTCCTGTAGTAAAAAGGATATTTCGCTATAATAAGAAAAATCTTTTTCAATAGTTTTAAAAGAAGTAAATATTGAAATGAGGTGAGTTGTGCTAATATAGAAAAAACATTTTCCGACTACTTGTACACGGAAATCAAAACTAAGACACGTCACGTCACTGATATTATATTCAAGTCTATATTCTATTTATATATCAAATATATAGTCTGTAATTACGATATTGATGCGGTATTTTTATATTCCTTCGTGTGAATCACAAGACATTAATATCTGACATTGGGCGCCATTTTTTACTCAGTGGAGTTGGAAACCATCAAAAGCGGTTTTAAGTTTAAAAACAATTTACGCAATCAAAATATAAATGCAAATTTTAAAATGATTGTTCTTCACCAAATGGTCCCACTGAAAAATGTTATTAGAATTCAATACAGTAAAAATCATAGTAAGATAAACGTTATTGGAAAGTTTTTGCAGCTTTTCGGCCTTGCTAACTAGTTCTACTGAATCAGTCGCAAAACGATCATGCCAACAACATACAAGTTTTAATATGTCTACTTTGTTACGCATACCTTTGTAGTAAAGCCATAACATATCAGTAATTTCCGCCTTTTGTTTTTGATACAACATGCAATTCGCAAAAAAGATAGAATATAATTGTTAATACTTAATAGCTTACATAAAATTTATATATAGAGCGGTGTATGCAAAACAAAATTAAAACAAAAATCAAAAATGAGTTAGTTTTTAGTAAGATTAAAAATGTACTACCTACGGTGGTTGTGCAAATAGAGAAAACGACTGAGATTAATGCTAAATAAAATATACTTTCTTTGAACATAAAATACTAATGTTGGTAAAATCAACAACATTTAAAACTTCAAAAGCGGATTTGAATTTCAGTTGGAGAAAATGTTTAACCTTGTTTTGCCTTCCATCGTTATGGTTTGTGTTATTCGGTGTGCGTTATTATAATGATTCTTAAATTCTAAGCTGGCTTCCCATGCACGATGACTTCTAGCATTTTCTGTGCTAAAGTTAGATAGCTTTTTTGCTATAGTAAGAAGGATATTTCCCAAATTAAAAAAAAAATTATTAGCAATAAAGATATAAGATAAACCATCAAAATTCCTGTTTCTCAAGCTCTTACATAATACTAGTTATGCGGAAAATCTGTGTTAGTCTTTTTTAAACAGATTTCTCAGTTCATATCAGTCATTGAAACTCATTTTATCATGTTCATATTTATTGGATTTTGTAACACGGATCTCTGACTGCATCAGAAAATAACTTGATCTCTTAAAGCTGACTATCTCGTTTTTATTTTTTTAAAATAGATCATCATAAACTTCTGCAAGTGTTCCTTAAATATTAACTATATAAGGTATAATGTGAATTTCACATGATGGTTAACAGAATTTTTCATCATCAACGAATCAATCTGTTTTAAAGTAAAAATAAACAAAATTATCATTTTGCAAGTAGTTTAGCTGGGATAATGATAAAACGTCTTTTCATGCGATCAATTTTTTTAGTCATATGAATTCAGTTGGTTTGTGATTGTCCGTTATTACACAGTTCAAATTAATTAGGAAGTGTGCTTTTCTTAGATTGATTGTATATAGATAAGGTATTTGGAATGCTTTTCTTAGCGAGAGAAAATTTCTCCATCTTCCGTCCAGTTACATTTGAACTCTCCACATTCTTAAAAATAAAATTAATGAATAGTTTTCAAATCTTTGTAGAAGTAGAAAAGCCGGCAATGAAGGTATACCGTTTGAAAACTTTCCTTGTTTTACATTCAAGACAAGTTATTGCAAGTTTATCATTTGTGTAGGTACTAACCTTATTTTAATTGACGAATGGTTGAACATATTTTCAAAACTACTCATAGTTTGTTTGGTATGGAAATCACCTGGTTTTTCTATTGAAATTTGGAACAAAGCATAATGTATTGTTACCGCTAACAAGTTTGAATATCACATTTACCTCATGCTTTAAGAGTAGCCCGTATTAATTACCAAAAGTTTAGTATTTTTTGATACATTTCTCCCAATTATTTTTTTTGTACTTTACTAGCAGCCAGAACGACTAATCAGAAAGTTGCAAGTCTAAACTTGAAACAGTCAATTGCACAGAAATATTAGATTTTGAGTGTTAAATTATGTTAAAGCATTAAGATCGAATGCCGATTTCAATGATTTCTCGGTTACAACAACTGTTTAAATGGCTCTTAGCTTAGCACATTTTGACATCCCAATTTTGCTGCATGTCTCCCTCATACCAAATTTGTCTCAACAATTAAATATTGGTACACATTGTTATTTAAACCTCACCTGCAAACTTTCGAGTGCAACAAAGCAAAGCCAACAAACCACTTGAGAGTGAAGTGAGAAATAAATCCTTCTGACCATATGGGAACAACTTGTCTTTCATTGCAATATTCCAAACTCTGTCGTTGAATGCCAATACACAGGAATCTTTAAGCTTTGCGATAATGTATATCGTACTTGAGCTGATTCCTGAGAAATTTCTTGAAGGGATTTTTATTTAAAACAAGGAAAAGAGTCTTAAGCTTTGATGCAGAATATCTCCGATAATCTCTGTCACTCATCAATCTTCCTCACAGAGGCTAAAACAACATCAGTTTGGTCATTATCACTTTCCAAACAACCGAAGAGGAATATATAAATATAAATTTTTCTGAAAGTACAATATAACTTAATTGAATGCCTTCGTATATTGTCAGCTGACGGTTTTTCATATGATATAGTAGTGCTCGGTGGGGTGTTTTACACAAATGTTTTATTTTTCCGCTAATTTACATAACTGGTCCAATTTTTAATCAAGTTTATGAAAACATCATGCTTTGAATATTAAAAATTCTACAAAAAAGAGCTTAGACCAGATGTGTTAAAACACTGAATAAACTTGAATACAAAGAATGTCTGGCTTAGTAATTGATTTCTTAACGAGTGTTTTTGGCCTGTTTTCAAAACCTGTTATCTCCCTAGAAACTACTGTCACTTAATAACGCTAAAATTTTGTGCTACGTTTGATGCTTCGGGATAATTTCCGTACTGGGGCGTACTTATTTATGCATGCAGTTTCATCGCGTATATTACTATAGAAGTTAGACTTAGGGTCTGGGTAAGGGTCAGTTTGCATGAT
>ERZ1740055.385-NODE-385-length-11529-cov-7.278804_pt1 | contig 11529 bp, 2 predicted proteins | sample MGYA00581747_ERZ1740055 | MGnify/ENA primary metagenome ERZ1740055 (study PRJEB43018, sample SAMN04849739) | marine metagenome | isolation source: floating plastic debris | place: Pacific Ocean | collected 2008-08-28 | study: EMG produced TPA metagenomics assembly...
GTTTGTTGTGTTTTTTTTTAGTATTCAACTATCTATTTTTTTTTTTTTTTTGTGTGTCTTTTTTTTTTTAATTTTTTGCTTTTTTTTTTTTTTTTTTGAAGCTGTGTTTTACTCGGTACAATTTTTTGGTATATTTTCGGCAACTTTTATTTAAAGAAAGATTAAACTAGGATAACGAAGGAAATCCAGGATATCTGGTATGGTTTCAAAATGAATTATACCATTAAAATTGTTAATGTTTCGAAACAATTTACAGTGATGGAAATTGACCTCACCAAGATAAATTGCATTAGTAGCATTTTCATCCTTAACTAAAAAGGAGACAAGATTGAACCGAAGTTTTAAAGAAAGAAAGAAATTCTCTTGTGTTTCAAACAGAATAACAATCGGAACTCACACCTCAAAGTGCGTAGATACAACGTTTATTTTTATGTCTTATCAAAGAGTACATATTTTGAAAAGGACAACCCCGAAAATATTTTTTGATTTGAACAAAACACAATTTTTTTTAACGAATTTTTAAAATCATGAAAACTTTACATTTATTTGGTTAACCCTTTCCTCTGACCTTGACGTAGATTAAGGAAAAAGTTATTTTATTTCTTTCATCTTGTAAGGGAGACCGAATCGGAAAAACTAAAACATTGGAGTTTTATCCATACTTACATCACCTATGTTATTGCTTCTCATTACAACAATTCTTCAGACATTTTTTCCTGCACTACAAGAACCAAAGTGGCGCCGATTTTTTTTTATTTTAAAAATTCGTAAAAAGTTCGCGTTTTGTTCAAATCAAAATGTTTTTTTCGGGGATGTCCTTTTAAAATTATGTTATTTTGGATAAAAAATCAAAAAATAACCGTTATGGGCAGTTAAAAGAGCAGCTGAACAAACCAAAAGAAAATCCTTTGACGTCACAGACAAGTGAACCGCCGGTGATTACCGAATTACACTTTAAAGAAATCCTACGATATCTCAAAAACTGGAAGCCATGTAGCTTTCAGTATCTTTGCTGCCAGTCTAAAACCGTTTCCAAAACATCTTTACATTTCAAGACTTAAAATTCTTTATAACAAATGAATACCAGAAAATTAGCTCTATATTTGTGATGGGAAGATTCCAAATTGCCGACAAACACAGTGTCAACAAAGGAAATATTGATTAATACTAATTACGAATAATGTGTAGAGGGCATTAAAAAAAAGAAAACCTTTCTCTATTTTTTCAGAAAAATCAGAGGGTTGGCCTATCTAATTTGTCGAGAGTGAACTGGAAATAGAGGGAATCGTTACCAATTTCGGCTAAAAAAACACAACAAATTTTTAAAATCTTGATACAATTTTTTTTCCAATTCAAAGCAGCTTCAAAAACGTACAATGGTTATTAAAATATATACATCGAAGACCTGGTATTATCTAAGTTAAAAGATTCAAAAAAGAATTTAGCCCTTATTACCTCTTCCCTAACAACAGCGAGGGCCAGTGAAAGGTCGACCTCATATATATACAGGAATGTTGCTTCTATCCAATATAAAACATTCACAACAAATAAGAGTTATGAAGTCGGTAAGACGTATAAAAGGAGCAGAGAATTTCTGTTTCCTGCCTTTTATTTCAAGATCTGTTTCTTTAGTGGTTCAAATTTTAAGAATGGAACCATTAATTCGGTGTATTTGCATAAGTCTAGTTAGCACATTATGAGAGGAAGTACGAATTGATTAGAATGTTTCATCTCTTGCGGTAGCTTTTATTGAAGATTGTAAAGCCGTAATAGTTCACTTTCATTGAAAAAAAAAGAGAATTTTTACCTGATTCACGCAGCAGAAGTTACTAGTGGTCCGAAATGTTGATTTTTCAGCAGAAGTCATTGAGGTCCTTCAACAAGCTTACAACAATTGTTGTGTTAAAAAATTAAGGAAAAATTTATATTTATTCTTTTTTGAATACGTATTGTTCCCTCTTAATTTCTTGTAAAAAGAAAGAAAGAGAAACATAATACCACATCTCACTTTATTATAATATGCGCGAGAAAGTTTAACCATTTTTAAGAGTATATTTGTAAAGAAAAATAGATAGTTTTTTTGTTTTTGACTGATTTTAAAGCTCTCGCATTTACAAATTCTGTTGTTTCTTTTCTTACAAAAAAAGTTTATTTATTCGATTTTCAAGTGAAACTTGACTATTAGATTACAGAAATAAATGACACCATATTTAATAGGAGGAAACACACTTCGCCGGTGTCAGAATTTACGACAAATATCTCTTTTTATGCAGTAATGAGTTGTTGGTTACTATGTCCAAGGTGGCAAAAGCTATGACAGGCAATCGCAGCAAATTAGAACTTTTAATTCAAAAAATAATTTGATTGTCAAACAAGTTACAAAATTTATACATAAATAGTGTTTCAGAAACCAGTGATTATATTCTTTCCGCATATAATTTTTTTCCCCCTAAGTATTTTACAGAAAACATTTATAATTCTCAAAACTTAGGTGTTTTGTTAGTGTTCGAATTAAAAAAATCTTAGAAAGATAGTTTATGATAACCAGAGAAATTTTAATGGTACATTTAGCAAAATGTATGCTACAAATGTGGATAAGCCCCCTTTCGAAAAAAAATTGCAAGGTGTTACAAACATATTTTTATAGTAACAAAGGGCAATTTTCACATGAACAAATTGATTGCTAGACAGAGTAAAACTTTTGTAAACGTAGAAAAAAGAAAAACAGTCTTATTCTTAAACTAAATGTTAATAAGGCTAAAATTTAAATCTTTTAAAAAGAGACGGTGAAAGTTTATTTTGATAAAACTAGCCTAAATGATGAATAGGTAAGCTTATTTTAGGGAAAATGATTGCAAGGTTTCCAGTGAGGTCTATTTGTTTTTGTGAAAGAAAAGGAACTCCCCAGAGAATAATCGCATGTAAAATGTTTGGTTTTGATAAAAAAGAAAGGACGGAAGTTTTCCTTTGAGCCACAATTTTACTTTTTCTAAGCATGTTCAGTAAAGGAAGAGGAATATCCAGGCCGACATTTCAAGAAAAAAGTCCTTTTTTCTGTCAAAAATAATCGGGAGCTTTTCAAAGAGCAAAAAAAGTTTTGATCATTCTTCAAAAATTAGCAACTACGGTTTTTTTTCCCCAAATCGTTTTCAACAACTAAAGAAAACTTACCAGAAATCAGTAAATCCGTTTGGTTTCTTTTTTTCCCTTTCGCTGTGTTTGTATTTTTGAATGTCGTGTCCTTTTAAACAGCCCTATAGATTGTGGGTGTATATAGGGGAATAACGCCTGTTGGACCGGCCAATATCCAGCTGTGGTGATTTCCGTAAATAAATTATTATACCAGCATCGTAAGTAAACTATGTAATTTGTCATTGAAGGGAAATTCCGAAAACACTCAATCTTGCGACAATTTGCGATTAGTGAAGAATCAATGTAACCAATGGACAGAAACTAATTGGTACCAGGTTTGTCCATCCGGCACAAGAATTAACAGGTCGATTGCTTTCTGTAGATCATTTGTTCTTATCGTACAACAGACTGGTTTTGTTAAACGATTTCTTCTTCAGTCGAACTGCTCCCTCATCAAAGCTTAGATATTTTATCTCTTAAACGAGGTCATCAATCAGTCATAGCGCTATTTTAATACCGTTATCTTGCTCAAGAAAAGAATATTTTTATTTAACCAAGGTCGAAAAAAAAATGATTAGCGCGTATTCTGAGGTCGTTTAGCATTCATTTCTTGGTTGTTTAATTATTGAATTATTGATTGTAATTTTCAAATTCTTGGAAATGTAATAATGAATTAGTATAGAAATTGACATTCTGCCACTAACAATTACAAGGGTTAAGGCTCGTATTTGATTGGTGCCTCGCATTCACCAAGCTTTCTGCCAATAGAATGAGAGCTTGATGACTCTGAACTGCCATTGCATAATGACGCCCACTAGTTATAATAGCAATCTTTGGCGGTTGCAGGTTATTGTTTGCACCTGTTGATAAATTGAATCAAATAAATTGAACTAAAATAGTATAATACAGAACAGTTAACAATGTAATCTTCGATTGAAGATAAAGGCTTACAAGGAAAATGGTTTAGACTCAAGGAAACACGATATGAACACAAATTAGGCTTCTAAAATCAATTTAAAAAGTGCTAAAGTTGTTGAAAAACAAATGTGTAATCTTTAAAAGTTTTATTTTCTTTCTCAAATTCTCTCAAAATAGTTCAAATTTAGCAGATGGAGAAAACACATACTAAATGTGAAATCACGAATGCCTGTTTCAAACAAACCTTAAACTCGGTACTTTTAAGAACAATTCTTATCGATACTGTTGCTGCGAAAACGCAGTTGAACATTTTCATTCTGAGAAAAAAATTAACACTATTCTTCATTTCGTTTAAGCTCGAATATTACACCGCTGTAAACTAAAAGCTTACTTTAGCTAATCGCGACGCTATTCTTTCATCGGTTCCTTTTCAATTCAAGCTTTGTGCCATACGTTTAAACACTAATCAGTAATTTATAAAAAAATGTAATAGAGACAATTTAAAAAATGCTTGAATGACCATTTTTAAATATCAAAGTGAACGTTGGAGAGTGATGAGGTGCTAATGCAAACCAGGCCTTTTGAGAATCGAGTTTTGTGACGGAAGAAAAAAAAAATAAAACAAAGTAAAAATAATTTTGGTCAACATTTCTGAAGTGTAGGCAATTTAGGGCTAAACGTTTTTAGTATACAAAAACCAAGGATTTTGTAATTTTTTTTTTATCAATTTATGTTAATAAACGTTTCTCATGAAATCTTCGATGAATGTTGTCTTATGTCCGGACTTATATTACAAATAATACGTTTAGTTTTTGGTTATGAAATTCTTTCTAAGATAATTAAATTGTATTAGCATTTTCTAATCTCCCTTCAATATTTTTTCATTAAGAAAAACCGTTCAGAGAAGGACATAAACGGTTTTACTTAACTTACTTCCGAAACGTATTTAAAAAATGTTTCCCGAAGCAAAGTATCATTTCGGTTTTTCGAAATGATTTTCATTTCGAGCTTTATTAATTTGCCCAAAGGATCATTTCATTAAGCACAATTCACATTGTACAATTTCATACAGTTTGTAGTTTACAGTATAGCACAACTGAAGAAAAATCTAAATAGCATTTATATCTATCTGTAACTTGCCATATTTCCATTTCTCTCTACGGTTGGATTTTAACTGTCAAATATCGCTACATCCAGCAAAATTTAAGAATTCTCTTAAATACGTCAGAAGGATAAAAACTAAACTTATTTGATCTAACAGTTTAAATAATACATTTTTATTTCAATTTTTTAAATGGACTTAATGTTTCCTGCACAATAACTGTGTGCAAATGATGACCTTAAAGCAATGTCCAAAAAGAGATAGCTATAATTATAAAGGAATTTTCCTTTAAACAATAACCTTCTGGAAACGGCAAAATTCATTGCTAATAAAACGTAAAATGTGATTGCTATCTTTAATAAAGGTGGTGCTTTATCAAGTTCAAGAAAAGATGTTATTTCTAAATAGTTTTTTTTTTTTTTTTTGCTGGTGTTCGCATTATTGTTAGGTAATTTTGTTGTTAAGATTTTAGATAAGACCAATAAGACATATTTCAAGATTCCCTGAACTTAAAGGAAAACAATCGATGACTAGAATTGGCAGAATTGAAGACCGGAAAAACAAATTGATACTTTCTATTTGCTCGAGCAAAAATGTTGAATAGCTCGAAAAAAACGTTTTAAACTTTCTTTACATACACTCAAAACTGTCTTTAAAAAGATAAACAGCCAACGAATATGGAGTATTTCACTGAAAATCTATCGGTTGAAAAATACAACAGAAGAATGAATTATTTAGAGATCTTTAAACAACATAGTCAAAGCCATTAAAAAGAAGATGCGACAGATGTTTTTGCGACAAACGTGTCCCGACAAACAAGAACTTGGTGAAAAGATAGAGGATAAATATTATTTTTTAGCTCAAGAATTCCCGTATGTTTAATAATAATACTCTGTTAGCATTGTCGATACTAATTATTATTCAGAAGAGTTTTACGTGGAAAAAAAATTGTATCTCAGCCGGTCATAAAGCAAAATATAGAGACTTATTGCAATGCCAAAGTAGTATATCAAAGCTTGCATGTATCGACAATATCTAATGGCTTATGTTTTAGTGTTTTGATAGTAAAACTTCGTTATTTTATTGAATCCGGATAATTATATATGCTTGTTTTACTAAAATGTTTTGAAAACATATACTTTAAGTCTCGGGTGTTGAAATAACCCAGCTAAAACTAATATAATTGACAAAGCGGGCCAAGTTTGTCGTTTAAAGTTTGGACGAGTTTAAAAATACGAAAAAAAATCAAGACGGTATAAGAAATAGCGTGTTACGACACGAAATTCTTTTCAAAGAAAATCACAGTGCTCCCTATTTCGAATACATAAAACCCTTAAAGAGGAACTTCTGGAAAGTTCAAACATAAGAACGTAAAAATAGCAAACAAGAACGAAATTAGAGTATCGTTTTGAGCGAAAAAAAACAAAAAAAATGAGCGAAAAGTAACAAAGAAATATCAAGTCTTAGCAAGATTTTGATAACGGAAAATCTTTTCCTCACTTGCAAGATTTTTTTTGGGCATTCAAAAAATTACAAGAAATACAAACTGTTAGTTTTAGGCAATTATCTTCATGTAAGATATAGATTATGAGAAAAAAATAAAATAAACTGTAGGTACTGCAGCTTCAATGACAAACTCACTAAATATTGTTTTAGTCAGAGATGGACCTCTTTTGTAACTTAGTTTTTGGCTTTACATGAAGACACGCACCGCCGCGGTGTGTAAAGCTTTATAGAAACTTATGAGCCAGTTTACAACAAATAACATCCATTTAGCTTTGAGGTTTTTGTTAAACCATTTTTCAGTTAAATAGACTATTCAGCTTTGTTTTTGGACAATAAACGTGGGCACCAAATTGTTTGTAACTTCTCACAAATAAAATTTTCGTTTGAAATTAAGCTGGTCGAGCATCCATGAGTTTCACTGCTATTGAATTCATGATCATTGCTATAATTTCGATCCTATGGAAACTACCCTTTGATTATGAGTATTGATTGATTTTGTAAGAGCCTTTTTTATATTTCAGTCAGTTTTTAATGTATTTTTTGACAAATTTTAAAACCAAAAGAAAGTGGACCTTGAGAAGACTAATTAGCTGGTAATGAGAGAATTTTGACCTGTCCAAATTGTGCTAGATGCTGTTATTTTCTGTCTGGATATGCCGAAATTACCAGATATATATATGTAAAACATTGATAACAAAATTTCTCAATATTTTTATATAAAAGGTGATCGAAATCATTCTTTTTTCGTTTGGATAACATAATTTCTCAATATTTTTATATAAAAGATAGCTGAAATCATTTTTTCCCCATTTTTTACAATAATTGCTAACGTCGGTCAAGAACAATTGCTTGAAACTTTCTATAAAGAGTAGCTTGCGAATACATGGTCAAAATTAAGGATGCCCTCAGTCTAACGGAACGAAGCGCATTGTGCGTTTCATCTCTTGCCGAACGATATGATGAGACTTGAACGAAAGTAGCTATAGCTCTTCTGATTACATTTTCAGAGTCTAAAACCGCATTAGAAATTTTAAAACTGTTCCATTTTTTTACTTTGTTATATTAAGGTTTGACAGAGACTTGAAGATAGATTAAGCAAGTGTAGGGCGGTCTACTGCTTTAAACTACATGCATTGAACAGAAGTCCAAAAACTTTTTCTTTTGAAGCAGAGTGTGGCTTAATCCAGTCAAACAGGTGTTTTTTTTTAAGAACAAAGAAAAGTGTGAGTGGGTGGTCTTTGTGATTTGTCATCCTTTCATGTGTGTCTATGAATCCAGCCATCAGATATGCAGCAAGATAAAAAGAAAGATCTTGCGCCAGACTATAGCCAGTATTGCGGACTTATCATTGACGAAAGAAAGTTTCTTCGCTCTATACCACTCATGCAGCCCTCGCGCAATAGTCTTATACAAATCGTTGTCAAGTGGCAGGCTAAGTGTTCAATCCTGATAAATACTCTCAAAGTTAACATAAATGTTTATGTTTGTTATGGTTCTTTACCTATATTTTGCTTAAGTATTGCTCTGAAAGGCAAGTCTTTTTCAAGATTGAAAGCACTGACGCATTGCTGAAGTATTGACGAGCACTCAGTTGCCTTGGTTTGGGAAACTTAAAACGCACATTTCTAAAGGCCCGGTGATGATTAAAAGCTAAATCACTGTTTTTAAAGAAACTGTTGTAAAAAAATGTTATAAATGGAACGCTGCGTCGTTGTTTCTACACTGAAACAGTTTTACAAGTAGTTAAATTTTACACCGTAGTGAAAAAGAATTTTAAAATTCTTTTTTCACTGCGGTGTAAAATTTATCTACTTGTAAAACTGTCGTAGAAAAATATTCTAAATGAACACCGTTGAAAAGAAAGAAAGCACTGACGTTTTTACGTTTGTTTTTTGTCGGAGTGGGACGAAAGTCTAGGTAGTAAAATAGCGCATAAAATGCACAGAAAATGTTACATTGACTAACCAATAAAGTGAGTGAGAGAAAAAGTATAAAAAATTTGTTAAAAGACGAGAAGTGCGACGAAGAAAGTGGTGTGAAGGTGGGTGTGAAAATAGAGTAAGACAAAATAAAAGAATAACAAAGAACGCCTGGTGGGGAAGCATAACGCGAAGCGTTTGATGGTCCCCAGGGGGTAAGGACAGAAATGGTTGTAAAATCATGGCAACTAAAATATTGCCGCAGTAAACAAAAAATCGAAAATAAAAAAAAATGTGTTTACAAAAGGTTGAATGTTTGCGGCTTATAATGGGGACTTATAAATAAAATATAACACTAGAAAAGAAAGAAAGTAGACCAAAACTAGAATAATAAATATAAGTTAAATTAACTGTTATACAGAAAGCGCACTTCTTGTTGGACGTGTATAACGATATGCCATGCCATGTTAATAAGGCCTAAAACGGCCGAAACAGCATGCAGGTGTGTTATAAGCGTCACCAGGTTTTTTTAAGAGGAAGTCGACTGTAGGGCATGGAGTCTTTTTTACTGCTGTTGGGAAGAAGGCTTACTCGGTCAAACACGGAAATGAATATTTGGAGAATAAAATAATTCAAATGAGATTGTTCTAATAAGTTTTTTTCTGAAAGTTAAAAGAGACTATTCCTTTCTTGATGTTCAAAAGTGGGGTCTTTCGCACCTGACGACCTGCCGCCCCCTTCCTCGCGACGCCTCTGTGTCCATGGCTGTTAGCAAGGCTCACTATTTATTATGTGGCCTTAGCACTTCAATTTAGCTACTAGCATGATTTTGGTATTAACGTTTATAATTATACTTATAGCTACATCACAGAAGCATTGCGCTTTCACTACTACTACCTATGTTTCTGGGAACCTGGGCCTATCTTCTACTTCTACTCAGGTCAGTTATAGGGCATGGGTCAAAAATCTCAAAAGACCTCCAGCAAAGATTTATGCAGATTTATTCAGTCCTTTGTTTGCAAATTCTGCAGCTGTGTCGGATATACCCAAGGGAGCTTCCGAACTTTTACGAAAACCCTTTTGAAATGCTCGCTTTTTTGCTTCACCGGATATTTATGTTAACACCAATCAAGCGAACAAAACGTGAGACCAAACGTGGGTAATTATAAATTGCAGGCCAAGTTCTAAAAACGTGCAAAAGCTTTGGAGCTTTTTCAATAAATGTGGCGCGCTGTATTTCGAAGTTGGCGTTTCCAGCGAATTGCCTTGTAAAACTGTCCGTTTGGACATTAAAACAGCGGATCTTAAACTTGGTTCCACTTTCTCCTGATTCCTTCTTGCAGTTTCGTACGCAGTCTTTGGAAGTTTTTACTGCGACTCGCGCAAATCCACAATTGAAAACTTCCGTCATAGGAAAACTTTTTACAAAAAAACTCTAATACAAACTTATATTATTTAAAAGTGAAAAAGTATTTACAAACTTGTGGCAAAATCTTTGAAAAGGGTATAAAAACTACTAAAACTCAAGTATGAGAGTGCAAGCCTTTAAGTCGGAAGCACTCTGTTGCTGGCACCTTGTGCGAGGCTACTTTTTACTTTGAATCGGCTTTCAATTTTAATTTAAAGTTAATTCCTTTGTTACTAATTCTCAACTCATTAAATGTGTGAGTAAAAGCAAAATTTCTGTGAACATATCTAAGAAATCTGAAGAAGTTTGGATTTTTTTAACTGAAAATCAGCAAAGTTACAAGAAATTTGTGTCAAACTTTTCATGCGGCATTCCCGGAGAGTTTGCGGGTTTTAAACAACATACAGGCCGAAGGACAAAACAATAAGGAAGCGGATTTTTAATATTTCCTTTATTTTGTTACCGAACATTTTGTCAAATACATTTTAGTTAAGGAGGAAAGAATGGGCTCAATAAGTGAAACGGAGACAAATTTTAGTCACTGCCAAATTAAATGTGCCCTGAGCTAAATGCCAGAATGATAAAAGAGTCGGTTTATATGGCCGCGAGACTCGCAAGTTTTTTAATCGGCTTTTGGTACGAATTATGACATATTGCATGTTTCACTGTTTAAAAAGATTTTTCGAGCGGTTTGGAATGGTTGATCGGGGCTAGTTTTTCATATAGTAAAAGAGCCTCGCTGATTTTTCGAAACGTTTCTTAATCATTAAAAAGTTCAAAAAGATCTTAGATGATACTTAGAGAATTAAAGCAACCTATTCATACACCTGTTATAAACACGCAGAAAGGTGACTAATTTAAAAACAAAAGGTTACTTCCGGAGCATTAAGCCAGCCGAACTGTTAAGTAGTTTTATGCAAATTGCTGCACGAAGCTTTCCTCAGCAACTTCGTGAAGCTTGTGGTTTACGATGTAAAAAACTGCTTGGGAGGCATGCAGAATGCAGTCCAAATATTTCAGTTCTGCAAAATCAAGAAATTACTACGTACACTTTAACACGCTGTAGCCACAGACGACGATTACAGTGATGTGGTTTTGAGTTATTGAGATTTAAAGTCGTCAATTTGAAATTTTTTCACTTTTAATGCTTAAAATTCACTAAATATAAAATATGTTTCAACGTCTGTGGGTGTTTTCCAGAACTTCAACCTGTTAGCTATCAGAACTGCAATTTCTTTATAAAATCTACATTGATTAGCTTTGCCTCCCGCTTCACTGAAAAATAGTACTAAAATTGCGAAGAAAATAGCCAATATTTCTTAACAAAAAAAATAATAAATAAAACAAAAATCAAAATATGTTAGCGCATTTTGATACAAACATTTTGATGCCAAGATGGAGACAATCTGCCAAATATTCGTCGAGAAATCGCAAAAAATGTGTTTTATTGGCCTGAGTAGCTATGCCATGCTGATAAGGCCTTATATGGTCTAAACAATTTAGTAATAAAAATGTAAATTCTACACCGTAAAAACGAGAGAATA
>ERZ1740055.386-NODE-386-length-11527-cov-7.161001_pt1 | contig 11527 bp, 5 predicted proteins | sample MGYA00581747_ERZ1740055 | MGnify/ENA primary metagenome ERZ1740055 (study PRJEB43018, sample SAMN04849739) | marine metagenome | isolation source: floating plastic debris | place: Pacific Ocean | collected 2008-08-28 | study: EMG produced TPA metagenomics assembly...
AGAAGATAATTCTCCTTACACTGTATTTTGAAACAAGTAGATGTAAATTGTTGGTGCACACAAGTGCAACATTTCTATCCTCATCTGTGCGACCAAGTACTGTGTAGTGGCCCTTACATTCACATATTTTTATTCATTCTGAAACAATCAGAAGAAATTGATGTTCTTATTCGCATTTCCACCTCACTGTTCAAATTTATAATGTTTTTATTTTCTCCATAATTTTTATTATTTCAGCTTTCAAACAAAATGAAACTATAAGAACTAAGAACATTTTCAGACTCAGATGTTAACCAATATTACAAATCTTTCACAACTTTTCCAGTTTTTGCAGCAAACCAATTTTAGGACTGGTTTTGTACAGAAAACCCAGTATATTAGATTTTGTACAGTTGTTATATAATGCCGTTATTATAATCAGAAATTAGAGTGAAGAAATGAAAAGAAACAAGTATTAAAGCTGATAATTATTACAAGTACTGTACCTTTTTTTTTTCATTCATAAATTCTTATTTTCAGGGTTCTGGAAAGACTCGTTCCCAGAAGACAGAAAGTCAAGTTGCCAACTTACAGTTTTTACTTGCATATTTATCCTACATTCATTTGAGTCAAACTCTAGAAAGAAACCTTCTGATTGCTGATTCCATGAAGATTAGTTTACCAGAGAGGCTGAGAGAGACCTGTAAATCAATACCAGAAAAAGATCAAAATCTCACTGGAAAGAAAATAAGCAAACCTGATGACTTGGTTCGAATACATGATATTATATTGCAAGTGAGTCATTTGTTCACATTGTTTGGTTTTACTATAAAATTAGAGATGTAGGATTTCATGTTTAAAACTAAACACCTTTTATGCCCCCATCCACTTGCAACACCCTTCAAACCCTCATGATGATCTCCCCTCTTTTCCACATCCAAAACGTTTTTTGGCATCCCCTATAATTTCACCAACCTCTGCCCTTGCTTAGCTTTCAAGAAACTAACATTGACCAAAATTTCTTTGATTTTAAATTATCTTAAAAAGGTTTGATTTTTCCATCGTTAGACCATCAAGGATTTAAAAATTTTTCCCCTGTTGGTGTCTCTCTGACTATATCTCCAAAAATGTAACTGTCGTTTTTTGAAAAATGTGAAGTCAAGGAGAATTGAAAAATTTCTGTTGCAAAATTGCAAAATATATTCAAAAACTGCAACTCAAAATATGCATTTTTATACGCTTAATTTCACATTCAAAGAAGCGTTGTTACAAGACTCTCGGTATTGCTTCATTAGGAATCAAACAGTCTATTGTTTATATTTTTGATTTTTGGCTAGCAAAAATAAATTCGGCAGAATTTTACCATACTCTACATTGGATTCAAAATGACTCCTTGTTCAGCTTCACAATGGAGTAATTAATCTTTAGTGTAAAATAGGGAAAAAAAACATTTAGGTCTCAGCAGTAAGAACATAAAAGCCAACTTTTCTTATTCTCTTTAAATGTCTTCCTTGTTAATTTTGAATTTGATTCTGTCTGTTTATTGATGCTTATTTCTTGCTTTTCAGAATTTATCAGATATGGCAGAAGTTCCTCACGTGGAAGAAGATCTGGTTATTATGAAAGAAATTGCGGCCCAAACATTAATGTACAAGGCTTATAGGTAACTGTTGATATTTTATACATTAAATGCACAAGGTTTTCAGGAACCTGTTGATAATTAATTATAATTTTCAGCTAACTTGATCGATCTGTCAGTTTGGCATGAATTAATTGCCTTGATAAACAGTACAACAAGCTTTCTGATTAAAAGCAGACCACAATGATTCCATAACTTTAATGGTCTCAAAACTTTTATCAAAGCTCTGTAATACTAAGAAGCTGAAGACAAAATAATTTGGTCCAATAGTTTGAAATTGCACATGCGTTTGATATTTGACCCTGTCCAAAATCTGGGAACTTTTTTGCAATATCTTGGAAGGGTTGTTTTAATAAAACTTTAAATTTGCTCAAGCCTCGCATTTTCAGTATTCACCAAATCATTTATACCTCTTGGTATGAAGTAAGTGAACCTCAAATTCATCAATAATTTATTTATTAAACCTGTATTTCCCTTCCATCTTCTTCCTAGATTTTCTTTGTTATACCATGAGACCGCTCCAAGAAGCCTTTGATTAACTGTTTCATTAAATCTACATGTAAGGTTTCATTCCATATCCACCATTCCAGGTGTTTCTACATAGCTCATTCGTATCTACTGGCCAAGAAATGGAGAGAGGCGGGAGCTCTTTATAATCGTGTTTTAAGCTACGCCAGTTCAGCAGTCACGCATTTCCAGGGCTGTGATTCAATTTCAGTCAGGGTAAGTTAACTGTGATTGACAGCTTTTTGATATTCGCGATTATGTTTAAGCACTGCTTTATGGTGACATACCTTATACAAACTAATCTGATTGTTTGTTGGTTGACATGTAAAATGACAATTTGCTGTTATGTATACTTTTTTAAAGTATAAGATTTAGTGTGGTTTTCTCGTAAGTTTTAAGGTTGTTTAATTGATCAGCAGACATTACAAATCGCGATAAGTTAACTGTTAAGGAATTATTGGTATTATCAATCATGAACTGAACGTTGCTTTACATTTATGGTATGCATTATTGGCGGCAGCCAAACACCCAAATGTTTGTCTTGGAAACTGTTCAGCATTAAATTACAAGGTGTCTCGAGGAAGGACAAGACTTACCGCTCTCTTGGTTTTCATGTACATATTCAGCACTTAGAAACTGCTTTTCTTCCAGGCATTATTTTATTGATAAGTAAGCTCTGTGTAAGTTTTAACAAAAATATTATTTTAACTGTAACTGTGCCATCTCATGACATTATGATAATCTTGTGCAATGAAAAACTATCCCTTAGAACCGGTTTGTTAGTCTGTCTTAAAATGCTGCAATTTTTATTACAGCAACAAAGTCGCCAAGTCGAAGATTTAGCATCCTTAGCACGTGGTTACAAGTGTACAGTGCATGCGTCTTGCATTTTAGGTAAGTGACTAGAAGAAACTGTGAGTGAGATGGTTTCCATATCGATATGTCATCATAAATACTCCGTCTGGTCTCTTAAAAAAATGATGATCTAACCATGTGTTCCTTCTCCGCAACGGACAAATCGGTAGAGATAGGCAGACAGACAGAGAGACAGACAGAGAAGCAGACAGGCAGACAGACAGACAGACAGACAGGCAGAAAGGGACAGGGACCTATACAGAGAGAGACCGAGTGAGATACAAAGAGCCAATGAATGTGATAGATTGTGTAATGTCTTAACGATTCCTTTCCTTTGCCTCCTTTAAAAGCCCACCCTCCAACCTAATTGGTCTCTGACTTGAACACAAAGAGGGAAAACTGACAAAAGACCAGCAACATAAATTTTTAGTTTTTATTCCCTTACGCCTACAACTTAACGTTTAGCTACGTACCAGTCGCCTCCATTTTTTGTAGGATTGGTGGTTACAACCCCTTGGTTAAAAACAGTTAATATAATTATGTGAACTTTTTGTGTTATAGAGGGCGAGTCCGTAAGTAACCAGCTTGGTGAACTCTCTTTGGAAGACAAGGTATGAGACTGCAGTCCTTTTATAAACGGTTTTACCATTACATCTTTTTTTGCATTACATTGTTTTGCATTACACTGTTTTGCAGCATTTTTGTAGTTTATATTTACTACATTATTAACTACCCAGCTTCTTTGAATATAAGTAACCAGTTGCTCTAGATATACTATAATTCATGAATTGCATGAATGGTCAAGCCTTTATTTGTGAGATATTGGAATTCTTGCGCAAACTCCTAATATGGTTTTGCAGTGACGTCGTACAATATGTGATTGGCTCAGGCACAACATTATCGATTGAAGTGAGCAGCGAGGAATATTTGTCAGAATTTGTTCCAGCGAGCAGACTAGCATTGTGCAAAATTATTTGTAGTTGGCGATCTGAATGAAGGAATTGATTTGAATGTGGGAAGCTTTGGCTGGAGTTGAAAGCGAGTAAGCTGTAAACAACAGATGCCATCAGCTAAAGTTAACGTGAATAGTTGTTTATTGGTCGGTTTTACTTATGATCATATAATAAGAGAAATATTTCGTTAAATTGTGAATCTCTTAATGTGTGTAAAGTAATCGTAACTTCACGCGGTGACTGACATGTTTGAAAAATGCTCACAGCTTTCCTTGCAGTTTATGCTGATAATAAAGAACTGCATACAGTATAATAATTTACCCTAGTCTCCCTTCCAGCCGCTACCTGCAGAGTCGTCACGCCTACTAACGGCTGCTCACTCAAGCTTTGCATTCCTTTCCTCAAACTGACCAATAAGGAGCAGGCTTCCATTTTCTGGAAACCTAGTTCTAGTCCCTCTCGTTACTTGAAAACAAACACATCAGTTTACAAATAAAACGTCAGCGGATAGCAAGTTTTCTTTTCTTGATTGATTACTAATAAGCAAATGAAGGACTTTATCAGATAAAGAAATTCCTCGAACGGAGCTCTATTACTTTTTTATTACTACTAAAGATTCTTACAGTCAAAGTGAAAGTTTGCTGTCAAAAATAACTGAGCGGCTTTCTGCATGGTTCATTCATCGTCGCTCGATTTAATGTATCTTGATTAGTTGATGTGAAATTGAAAATGACTTACGCAGTTAAAGTTTGAATAGTTTCGGCGAGTCAGTTGTGGGATACTGTTTCCTTTGATAAATCGTTGGTCCATTTCCGAAAAAAAAAAACTAAAATTGTTAGATTCGTCTTCGCCATCATATTGTATTTGCTGATGTTCTGAAAGAAGATACAAAGAAGTTTTTATACAAAGCTGGCTAGGTATGTTGTTAACATCAAAAATCAAAATTTCCGCTTGTTTTCATGTTGCTGAAAGTTGAAAATTTTTACCAATCAATTATGTCTTTGGAACAGTTTTGTAAATTGATAAGTTGTACACCTTAGTGTATGACAAATGTAAGAATGATCTCTCTAAACCTGTGTCTCGCCATTTTAGTTCTTCTAATCACTCTATTTCTCACTTTGTTGCATCTGGTCTATGTGTCACCAACGGCGGCAACGATTGTCGTTAAGCTAAAGAGTAGAATCCTATCCCCACGGGATAAATGAGCGCTTCACATTTAATTAACCCTCTGTTGTTCCTGAACCTTTTCTTTTTAATATATTTTTTTCTCACACTTGTCTGTCGTTCTATTTCCTTTTGTTTTTTACAACCAATCTAGTTGCGTTATCTTGCTTTGCATCACTAAATATAACCACCTCTTTATTTAGTTCCCACATACTCACTATGACGACGAAGGACTACAGTCCGAAACGTCAGTTCCAAAACTCTTCTCACTACAGTGTACAAGTTATCTTATTATCCAACTGTTTCTGTAGAAACACCAACGCAGCATTCCATTTATATCTTTGTGAACGTGCTTTTGGAAATTTCGTTGAAAACAAACTCGCCAATTTACTGACTTGAGGAGAAATTTGACTAATTCTTTGTCGGCATTACCGTTACTTTACGTCTTCAGAAATAAATTCAAACATAATTTAAAAGTTTGTCATTTCCTTCTCGCTGCAGAAAATTTTACTCAACAGTTTCCTAAACGATTTTTGAGATAGATCCGCTTTTTACTCGTGTCGGAAGGGGAACGACCTTACTACCAGATTTAAAAACACGTACTCGTTGTTTAAAAGTGACTACATCTAAGCAGATAAAGCAGTTCATATGCTCTAATTAATAACTTTTTGGAGTTATATCCATTTTAGACATCCTATCATCAATTCATGCACTTTTTTCCATGTGTGACTACTGTTAATCCGGTCTTGTGTTTTTGACGGCAAATGTAACAAGGCATTTTATTACAATTACTGTCACAAAGGGAATGCTGCGTCGGTGTTTTTACAGAAACGGTTTTATAAATTGATAACTAGTTCGCCGTAATGAAAAGGATTTTAGAACTGACGTTTCGGACTGTAGTTCTAAGTCGGATTAAATGCTTACAATTTTATTGGTTATCAGTAGCAAAAGGAAACTGGAATGCAGAGCTTGAGTGAGCAGCCGTTAATGGGAGAAGCGTTGCGTGACGACCCATTACGGCTGCGAAGGAGAATAAAATTAATTTACCCTTGATCAGAATCATTGTCGCACAATTACCACGTGCTTTGAGAAAATAACAAGAGCTTTTCAAACATTAATTTATTGAATAAATTAAAATTTTACCTTTGGCAATAACTTTAAAAATTTATCTATTTACTTTAAATAGCGAAATTTTATACAAAGTAATAAATAGCACGTTTGTTCTTTAATAACTGGTTTGGTGGTTTGTAAACAGGCAAACAATTTGAAAATACTAAAACTCGCTTGGTAGCTATCACAATCTATCACTGAACAACAAATAGTTGAGATAATTATTGTCAATATTTTAACTGAATTAACTAGAAAGGAAATTTTGCGTGATGCGAATTATCTTCCTTTTAAGAAATCCGCTTTTTTTTTTCTGCTATAGCTTTTTAGTTGTAAAAATTATACTTTGTTTCCTGTTTTAGGCAACCCAGTGTCCGCTTTAAAAGTGGCTTGTCAACTTTTTTCTCTATTTATTTTTTTCAGGCACTACAAGATCGCCTTGATGTTTACTACCAAGACACTTCCTTGACAAGTAAGAAGCCCAAAGTCACCTCATTTCCGCCCGACTTCCAACCCGTCCCGTGTAAACCTCTCTTCTTTGATCTTGCTCTAAATCACGTGGAATTCCCGTCGCTAACTGAGAGAGTGGAACCCAGGAAAGCTGGTGGTATTACTGGTTACTTCAAAGGATGGCTGTGGGGAGGTGGAAACTAGTCTGCAAGCTATGTGGTTTTTGCCGATGCTCATTTTTTCTGGCGATATATTAAATGATTTTATTGGCTATTTAGTGTTATCTGAATGCCTCTCAAACGAGAAAATTACCTCCCTCTAACTTTTAAGTCTTACATTATAATCATTAAAAGCATTTTAACCCTGGGGAAAACAACGCTCAGGGTCATTAATTTTGTTATCGTGTGGCTCGATCAAGATGGTTCCCTCATGAATATATTCATGAGGGAACCATTTTAATCGAGCCACACGATTCATATATGAATTTAATTTTCAGGCTGATCATTCCAGTGTCTAACGAATTCCCTTAATCAAAATACTAAGATCAAAACTGTTGCTCTAGTGTAGTAGCATTAGATACTAAAGGATTAGATTGTTCAACTTTTCAATTTATTGGTATAAGTAGAAATAAATATTAGCATCTGTTATACATGTTTAAAATATAGTTTCTACAAACCAAAGTATTGTTTTAGAAGATAAAGTTTAAAAAGTATTTTTGCTACCTATTTTTTCTTTGTTTCCTTGATTCTGTATTTACGTTTTAAAAAATGATATCCTATTAAATTTTGTGCATATGGCAAAAGTGCACAGCATTGCAAATAGTTGTTTTGAATGAATTAAAGCAGAATTAAAATTTGAGTTTTGTGTTTATTAACCTTTTAGTGCTGACCATTTTCTCTGTTTCCTCGAAGCACATTAATTGCGTTCCAAAAAAAAAGAAAATGACCAAGTTTGTCGTGCTACCAATCATGCCTTCAAGATTATTGTGTTAACGTCACGGTACACGCGTGTTGTTTTGGCGCGAAATTTAACCACCGGTTTAATGGAGGGAGCGGCGCGTGACTGGCATAACTCACTGACTGGTTGGCAGATTTCGCGCTGTTGGTGAGTGGTGCACTTGATTCATGTGTAAGAAAAGTGTAAGAAAGTAAAGTGTAAGAAACGACGAGAAATTTCTTTCTTTCAATGAAAACCCTTGCATACCATTTTCTTTCAAATTGATACCATTATTGTTTTGACAGTCAGCAATTTAAACATGAAGATGCGTCCACTGAAAAGAAATAACCAAGTAAAAGACAAACGCTTTTTAGTAGTAGCCAGTGCAGGGATTGTAATAATTTTCTAGAAGAGGAATACTAAAATTATGCCATATGTCTACATGTGCATGCAAAAGCTTTCATTGTGGCTTTACCAGGTTTGAAATTAAACGATTTTGAAAAAGCTAATCAAGATCCGATCACAATCATTACAACTTTCCCAAATGTGATTGGTGCACATAAACTGCTGTATTTTGCACTAATTAATCTGCACAATTGTAATCGGACAATTTCTTGAGTCAGTCATTTGAAGTATTTTCAGCTATATCCACCAATAATAACATAGATTACAAAATAAAACACAATTTTTAAAACAAAACAAATTCATTACAAGAATGAGAGGGGCGAGACAAAGGTCCGCACGACCCCAATCTCCAACAGGAAAAAAACTTGTAAATGTTACAAATTTTAAACTATGTATTTTGTGTATTAAAGCGAAAGAGTTATTGGAAAAATATCGTATGTTAAGAATAAACCTCTACTTGCGATTAAAGTTGATCGTAACATTTGGTCCCTGATTTTCGCTAGGTTTTCTTTTGTTATCGCTTCTTTGTGGTTTACTTTGCCGAAACCGTGTCGTTTAAGATCGGTAATAATATTGAATTCCCTTACCTCCATAAAATATCTCTACAGCCCAAACCTTAGGCTTGCGAATACTATTTTTGTTGTTTTTTTTTGTTGTATCTTTTACTATTTTTCTTCCTATCATTAGCATAGAACGAGATTCAAATTTCATAAGGCCCGTAAAGTTGACACAGCAGTGCTTGTGGCGTTTTGAGTGTTTTTGGAGTCTTTTTCTACAAGGAGTTCTCTAATTTCATCTTCTGTAAGACGAGCCAAACGTTTAGTTGTGGGCTCCACTTTTTTTTGTCAGTCAATATTGCAAAAACATACTTTTAGTGGACGCGGCCACCAATTTTCCCGCTGATTTTTCCCGCCCTCAAACGTGATGCGCGACAGCATTGTTCACTGTCTGGTCAACAATTTTGGGGAACATTTGATTTGTACTCATCCACGTGATCTTGATTTAGCCAATGAGAGAGCGCATTCGAATCGAAAACGCACTAGGTATTTAACGATATAGATTACAATCATTATAGCAACTTTAAAACAGCTTTAAAGCCATTTTTTAAAGCTTTTTTCATATAAATTTTTTCGGAAATTGTATTTACCATAAATGAATAATTACACTTAAAAGCTGTTTTTCAAATTGCACCTGTTTGTTTTTCGGTATTTGTAATGATTATGATAAATTGGTAACAGGACTTCGTGTCGTCGAATTCAGTTTGTAATCATACTTCGCGGTCGTCTGATTTTGTTAATCACTCGTATAATTGGACTCCATGCATTCAGTCCTATTACCATTATAAATTGCGCCTCAGATCTGGAAGCCAGAAGAGGAGAAAGAGTGATTTATTAAAGAATAAGAAGGTATGGTAAGGAATATTTCGGGTAATAAAATGGTAATATTTGGAGGTGAGGTTAATATACACACCTGCATGGGTGAGTGTACGATAAATCACATATTAAGTTTTAAAACCGAGGTAAACGCCTCGCAAATTGACTACATGTGTGTGTAAAGCAGAAAGACAGAAACAACGCGAAGAATGCAAACGTTTTGTTTTTAGAAGCGGTAGAAAACGGACTGCTAATCGGAGACTTTCGAGAGAATGTTAAAAAAATGAGGAGAAAAACGAACAGGCTCGAAAAAATTAAAATTTATAGTTGAAAGGGCAATCGAAAATATACAAAGATGCTATTAAGTAGCGAAACAAAAAGGTAATGAACAGAATGAGATTCTGGGGAGAGATGTTAATTTAAGTATTGTGTGAGGCGGCAAAAAACAGGCTGATCAAAAGGTGGAAAGGAAACGTGGTTTTTGAAGTGCAGATTGGTTGCGACATCGGAAGTTTTGAAATTCTGGTCCTTAGAACGTCGAAACATATCTGGAGAAAACCAAATCACTGCAAATGCGACTGACAAAGAGATTAAAACAAAAACTGACTTGGTGTTATTTGGAAATGTTTGACAACCCGTTTGTTAACTGAGAAATCTTGAATGCCGCAGACCTGTGTGTCATAACAATACGTCAAATGTGAAAGTACAAAGTAATTTGTTTTTCAGAAACGGAACTTATTTTTGTAATTTGTTTTGGAACTGACAGGTTGCTTAGTTCTCGTGGATCAGTATAACAAATTTTAAGAGCAGAAACTAAACATAAACAAACTTGTTTAAAGCAGATACTTAACATTTCGAAAAACCTCAGCGTGGCACTGAAACTCTGAAGATACCAACAACAACCTCCATATCCTCCGTGGGATTAGCAATAATTGAAAACTTCTTAAGCTTTTTGTTTGAAGTGTATCTTAAAACAAGATCGAAGCCAGTTTCAGTTAGTCTCGTGTTGATAGCTCTTAACTTCTGCAAGTTGTGACAATGTTTTCTTATGTATAAGACTGTAGTGTAATTGAGAACAGAACAACCACTCACGTCCAGGCTTTCCAGCTTCTTGCTTGACTTGATAAGTTTTTGTAGCCCAACATCTGTGATTTGTGGACAGTTGCTGATGTCAAGGTCTTTCAAGTTAGAAAAACCTGCTGCGATTTCCTCCAGAGCTTTATCATCAAAATTCGCGGAGCCAGATAGATTTAAAAGGCTTAATTTGGGAACCATCTCAACTAACTGCTTCGTCATTCTATGGAATAAACGAAAAAACGAAAAGTGAACAAGTGCTTGAGAGACAAACTGTTTCAGTAGCATTGTAGCTAACAGTTGTGAACTAGTAGTTATTTACTCTTGAGAGAAAGTTATTTAGTTTTAAAGTCCAAAGAAGAATGATGTTTTGACGGAAAAGGAAATTTACGTATTAGTGGAACAAAAAAATAGTCTGGTCATATAATCAATGTTCTTTGTTAATAACCTTAGGCTAAGCCCCCCATCTCCCATCCCCACCCCCCTTCGCCCCCAACGTCGTTCTCTTTGAGATTTTATGAAGGGATTTTATATTAAGATTTTACCAAATCCTTTTTAGTAGGTGGTACTTATCAGTAAACCCATTTTTTTGAAGTGATTTCTGACTTGCCCACCCTTTTCAACGATTCAAATTTTTTTAAAAAATGAATTATGGAAAATTATTTCAAATATTATCAAAAAAAATTGTGTTTGATTGCAATATTAATTTTGGCATTATCATTCCAATTGATAGTTTTACAAATTTAAATATCTGGGCGTGATTCTGGATCCATTCCTAACATGGAACGAAGACGTTGAACATATCGGAATCAAAATCTCGTCCCGCCTAGGAATGCTACGTAGAGCCCGAAAAGTCATCCCAAAAGAAGTATGCATTACTCTGTTTAATGCTATGGTTTTGCCATTATTTGATTACTGCTGCTGCTGTAAGTGAGATGGTTACGGCCAGAGAAATATAAACTAACTTAACTGTCTTCTCAAACGAGCTGCGGGATTAATTGCGGGTCACAAGGCTACCGATATTAGGGAACTTTAGACTGGAGAACGAAGACGAAGACAATGACGAAGTTTCATGCTTATCCAAT
>ERZ1740055.387-NODE-387-length-11525-cov-7.314908_pt1 | contig 11525 bp, 8 predicted proteins | sample MGYA00581747_ERZ1740055 | MGnify/ENA primary metagenome ERZ1740055 (study PRJEB43018, sample SAMN04849739) | marine metagenome | isolation source: floating plastic debris | place: Pacific Ocean | collected 2008-08-28 | study: EMG produced TPA metagenomics assembly...
AAACGAAAGATGTAAAATTTTGTGGGATATGACCATACAGTGTGACCATGTTATTATTATTATTATTATTATTATTATTATTATTATTATTTTCATCAATTGCAAGAGACGAACCGGTAGAGATCGGTACGTCAGGCTCCCAGCTAGAATGCGGGCTTTCGATCGGTCAACTTGAAGAAGTAAAACTGTCAAGTGTAGGATCTTGAATTGATTCAGTGCATCGAGTTGATGGTATAAATTTAGGGCGTAATTGTTCGTCGTGACGTTTCCACACAACATCTCCTACTTCTTGTTTATATGGCTTATGACGAAGCATAGTCAGTCTCATTCGGGGCTGCCTATTCATCAGGAGTTCAGAAGGGGATTTCCCTAAAGAGGTAGGTGTGATAGGAATCTATCAAGTTTTGTTTGCAACGGCTCTCCTGTGTCTCCGATCTTTGAAAGCTTATCCTTAAATTCCTCTACATATCGTTCCGCCATGCTGTTTGTAGCTGGGTACACAGGGGCCGTAGTAGTATGGTCAATGCAATTATCATCAAGGAACTTCTGAAACTCAAAGACATGTTCTGGTAGGCCAAAATAGCTGAAGATACGTCTTAAAACGGCAATTGTACTAGAAAATATGGTATTTGTCATGTATGCATGTATAATGTCTATGTACATGCATGTACTTGGAGTAGGCATCAATAAGTAATAGGAACATCTTATTGAGGTATGGTCCAGCGAAGTCCAGAGGAGTTCGTTTCCACGGCCCCCTGGCCAACATCACGAGGCCTGCTGTGAGGAAGGTGGAGCCTTTGCAGCCTCTTGGCAAACAAAGCAGGACCTCGCTACTTCTTCAACCTCTTGGTCCATCTTTGGCCACCAAATGTAGCGTCGTGTCAAACGTTTCATTCTAACAATTCCTTGGTGCTCCGCTTGTAAATCATTAAGTAAAACGGACCTAAGAGTGTTAAGTATTACTATCCGGGAGTCGCACAACAAAATGGCATCTTCGTGAGACAATTCAAACCGCTTGTTATAGAAAGGGAGAAGTTCGGGTTCAGGTTTTCCCGACCAGCCTTCTTTCGTGTATTGCAAAACCTTTGCTCCAAATGGGATCCTTTCTTGTCTCCATCATAATCATAGAGAAATTTATAACTTGCTCCCCTTCAATAAATAAAACGTATACACTTACATTTTCTTCAGGGGACGGTCTTCCTTGAACTGGTTTTCGTGAAAAATAATCAGCATATGCATTATCCTTATACCTGGAATGTATTCAATGGTGTAGTTGTTGGCAGCTAAAAGGAGGGCCCACCTTTTAATTCGTGCTGAAGCAAGCTGAGGTACAGGTTTGTTCTCTCCTAGAAAAGTAATGAGGGGCTTGTGGTCAGTTAGTAATTTAAAATGTCTCCCAAATAAATATTGCCGGAACTTTGTAATACCAGATATAATAGCTAAAGATTCGTGTTCAATTTGAGAATAGTTTTGCTCAGCATTGTATAGTGTTCGTGACGCAAAAAATACTGTCATGAATTTTTGATTTTGTGCTTCGCATGTAGACAGTAAGGGGTGAAGCTAAGTCATCTGTTGTGCCTGGTACGAGGCAAACTAGTAACACGGAGTGACGTAACAGTTGAGGCACTATCTTTTCTTTTCTTAAAGCACACTTTAGACAGAAAAACAGAAATTTAGAAAACACATGTTGAGAAAACATATAAGAAAAAAGAAAACATATTAGAACGTTATATCTCTACCAACGAATTAGGAAAGAGTTGTTGTAGCACCGCAACTGTTTTGAAAAATTGTTCCTTTAGAAACTTTTCTAAAAAGAAAAAAAATTACTTATTGTTTTTGTTTTGAGAAAGATGAAAAGTATCCGTTCGTCAAATCAATTCAACCTGTAAATGTATAGTCAAACTTTACCCAAACTTGTCATTTTTGGTAATTCTACTTCATAAAGAAGGCATCATTGAGTTCTTAAGACAAATTAGTAGAAATAAAAATGACATATGCCCCCAAGCACGTGACCAAAAAATTGGACAATTACATGGTTTTCATAACCAATTATTAAACAAACGCAAGGATTAGGAGATTGGTAACGTAGTAGAAAAGCCCGAGTGACAGTTTATAGCGATAATGATGATTTATCAAGCGCGATTGCCCGTCTTTGTTGTATTAGTGACAGAAGGAATCTAACTACAGATGTTTTCAATTGTTTTGTATTCTAGGCCCACGTGTCATTGTGCTATTAGTTATCGCTCGGTTTTATCTTAGTTCTAACAGCGATAGGTGTCTGTTTTTAATTGATAAGCTTGTTTGATTCCTTAATTTTCTACTTTGGATCACATCTCATAAAATTGGCAAGCATTGTTTACGGAACAAAACGAAACATGCACTAAAACATAGGAACCCCAAATTGTCTTGACACTTTGTGGGTTTTCCTTTGTTTTCTGTCATAGCGCGTTTGACCTCACGAAACAAAAACAAATCGAAATAATATCAGCTTCTGGCGTCCCTCATCTAGCCTGGCAGCTCGTTTTTTTCTGTATTGAGTTAAAAAAAGAAAATACTGCCGTACCAAGATGGCAAGCTGAATTTACACCAAAGAAACTCTTTGTTTAAGACCAATACAGAATATGTTATGCGTTATTGTTCATTCAGTCCCATCTGTTGTAAGTGTGCCAAGTGGGACAATTTTTCTACATCTTTCCAAAACTTATCTGATAAATAGGTAATCATGGCCAAAATGCTTCAAAGAGATTAGTGGATATTCTTAACCAAAGGGTTTGCTTAATCATTAAGCTTTTTTGCTAATCTAGTCTTTTTTGTTTTGAAAACTAAAAAAAAGGAAGAAAGGAATTTTGAAGGAAGGTAAAGAGCTTACATCTTTGTGAAGTACATAGATACGCGTGCTAAAAAATAAGTTAAATCTAATCCCTAGCGGCACGTGCCTTTCAGTGTTTACGATCATTGTAAACACACTTGTTAACTAGCTCTAATGAGGAAGCACGCTTCAATATAATTTGGTCACCGACTGCGTCTTTGTTTCAAACGGGATAAGGTCTCTGTTTCTAACAAGAACAGTTTTTTCCGTCCATTCATACCTTGCATTAGACCTTAAAACAAATTTAAAAAGCTATAAACATATATCTTTGCGTAGCAAATGTAGTAATTGTCTTTTTTGATCTATCAAAATTCTTCTTCTCTCACATAAAGTTTCAAGTTTCTAAGGGCTTTTTAACCATTAAAAATCTTCAATATTTTTTCCAAGTTTAGTATCTCTAATACAATACGACGGCATAAAAGCCATGTTTTAAGAACTTTATTAAACCATTCGTCCATTCCTTTCAAAATCAAACTTGTTCTATTTCTTCCTGATAAGGCCATCAAACAAATTCTTTGTTGTTGTTATAGTAACACTCTTGCGTCAGGTTAATTTCTACTTTTAAAAGTCAATCTATTACGAAAACTCGATTGCTATATTTTCCGACACAAGTTTAGTAAAATAAAACAAAAATAATTTCTGAAAAGTTCAAAGAAAAAGTCTACTTATTTCAGTCGATTCGATATATTTCTCTCTTTTCTCAAAAATGATTTGTTTCGAGGCCAGCAATAAGCCTGAGTTATATGCCCGGGAAAAGATAATCTAATTTTTTGAAAATTTTCAATTCCCTGTAATCGGAGAATTCTTTGTTAAAATGTTTTCGCTTACTCAGCGGTTCTTTTAAACTTTGGTTGTAGTTAGCAGTGAATTCTCTGTTGTTAGATTTACTTAATGTCACACTTTACAAATTTAGCAATATTTTTGTTTATTTTACAACCAGGGTCCAACACCGAGTTAACTGTTGAACCAAACTGCTAAAAGTTTTAGGTCTACAGTCAAAGTTTCGCATCTAAAACGCATTCTCTGCTAAAATCTTGTTTTCTGTAGATATTGTTCTTTGACGGATGCAGTCGCTTGGTGAAATTTAAGGCCCAACCAAGTCCTACATGTTTTAGTCAGTATTCCAGAAATTAAATGTTTTCAAATACATATTTACAAGGCTTATTTCTAGTAAAACTAATCGATAAAACAAAAACTTAACTCTTATTGTAGCAAAAGTAATAAAACTTAGAGCAAAACTATAAATAGATTTGCATGGGAATAAAGTTCTGTATTTAAAAGTTTTCATGCTAATTCTAGGCCGTTCATTATCAAATGTGTACATTTACAAATTTAGATTGAAGTTAAACATTCGTGCAGATAGATTTCTTTTTATTGTTCACTCAAACAAGAAAAAAAGAAATAATCACTTTTGCTATACAAAATTTCAAATTTTCTGTAAGCGCTTTTTGTATTGCACTGTTTGTCGTAACAATGAGTATTGTTTTCAAGATCCACATGTAAATTAAAGTGCGCGTTATATTGAAAACTAAAAGCCCTTTCTAAATAGTGTAATGGAAATCTCAAAATACCTCATTCATAACAATGACAAAACCTGTGGGTGGGGTCTAATATCTAATAAGCTGACAGAAAATTGAAATCATTTTAACACTAGCAAGTTACAATAACTAAACCGCGCGCATAAAAAAAAATTAAGAACCTCGCATTTGGACTAGTAAAGATACATACATTTCGGAGATTTCCTTGAAAATGAATTTTAAAATAATTGTTATTTCCGACCCCTATGTACCCACAATGCGTTTTATGCGTAAAAAACTATTCCGATAAAAACGATTATAGATTGGCTGCGAGAAAGGAAACGAATGAAAGAGGTACGAATAGCATATGCAAAGAGAAAAAAAATCAGGGCCTATAAAAATTGTAATATTTATAAGAGCAAAGTTTTAGTTTTTCTTTTAAAGTTAATCAAAATCTATTCAGGTGATCGTCTGTTTTTTTCCCACGTGAGAGTAAAAGTTAGAAGGGTCATTAGTTCAGTTTGGCCGCAAACCATTGAAATGACTTTCATGAAATTGACAAAAAAGAAAGCCAAAACACAAACAGATTTATGAAAGTCAAAATAAAGTAAAATTTTAAGGAACGCACGGTATATTTACATTAAGGAAGATTCCTTAGAATCTATGCAATGTGCGACGTAGAAGACATTATACAAAATATTTTATGTCTTATGCAGGGTTCTGTAACAAAAATGTGTAGATTCTGTTAACATTGGTAAATTTACCCCGAAAACTGGAAGCTCTTTGTTTAAAAAATGTATGGCAACGTACTTTGAGCGTTTTTGTGTGGAGGAATTACTACGTGCGACGTCAATAGAAGAAATATGTTAAATTATTTATAATGTTTGCTTCACGGCATACAGCCGAGATCAAAAGATTAAATGGTCAACCTGACATCTCCACTTCATTGTTAAACATCTTTAAATAAACGCGTTGCAACTTCGAATAGTACGGATAATAGCAAAGGGCTCTATCATGGCCTCAAGCAAATTTATTTTCATTCTTTGGTGTGGCGTATAGAGTCGATTCTTGCGTATTAATGCAATGGAAACAAAGACAAAATATTTTTGCTGCCTTGTTTAAGAAATCGATGCTTTCGTGGAAATCTTTACAAAGTAAAATAACGCGAATACCATTTTAGCTTAAGGTCTTGTCATTTTTCCTGATAGGTGAAACGCCGGCAAAGCCTTATTTTTTGGCGTCATTCGTCTTGGACGCGAGGCAGACGAACTTAATAGCAAAAACAAAGATTTACTAGAAAATGCTGCGACCAAGAAGCTGTAAAACAAAAAGTAGTGATTAATGCTTTTATGGTCCCGTCTTCTGCACCTCTGAGAGTATTCTTTACAACAATGGAAGCAATTTGTTTTGTTATCAAATTCAATTGGAACAGGTAAAAATAATGTAAAACAAAGCCAAGTGCTTAAGAATTGCGAGCGCTAAACCTCGCGTGGCAGAATTACGGCTTCTCCTTCTTTTCTTTCCCCCAAGTTCCCAAAATTGGAAAATATTCGACGCTGGACCAAATATTTGAGTAATAATTTCAGTTTTGGACTGGACGTTGCCGTGTTTAGCAGGTGTGAACAATTAAAAATCCACGCATGCGTAGAAGTAATCTGAGTTTTTCTTTTGGCGTTTGAGTGATGAATTAAACATTGCACGTGTCAATCGAGATCGAACAGATGTCTGCAATAATGAACTTTCTAATACTCAAGAAAGATCGCAGCTAGGAAGAGGAAGTGAGATCAAAACACAACTACATACGAAAAACATACACTCACTAAAACTTTTTTTTAAACAACTAAATTTGCTTATCTGTGATTTAAAACAAAAATTACTATCAAGTTAAGAGAAAAGAGGGGAAGAATTCTCAACCGCAAAAACTTTTCGTTAAGAGAAAATTTGCATTTTGTTTTAAACATCGAAGATTCGGCATTAAACTATAGCGACCCTATACTAATAATTTTTGTTTTGTTTTGAATTTTATGTTTAATGAAATATGAAAAAAAGTTAAGTGCAAAAAAGACTAAAACAAAAATATCACTGATCATCGATCTGGGTTTGATATGGAGAATTATGTTTCTCATTGGTAAGTTTTGAGATTTTCTACGCGTATTGTCTGACGGAAGCCTTCCACAGAACAAGAATAAAGCCCAAGGCTTCTTGTCAATTATCATGACTGGGAAAACTTTTCAATAAAATATAAAGTGTTTTGAGAAAGAAGACATTCTAAAAAGCATTAAATGAAGAGTCGAAATGTAGTTGGTTTGGCATGAGAAATCTCCAAGCTGTGAGCCATGCTTTTTATTCGGTCAACATGCGTTAAAAAAGGAAATTGTTTTCGAAAAAAAATCAAGCTGGGATAGGTTATTTATTAAACTTGCTGGTTGAGGTCTGTTCCTAGTTTCTCTCACCTATGGCGTTGGGAGTTATTGTGCTCTCTGAGCCAATCAGATCTCGAGATTTTTGACACTCCAAAACTCATCAAAACAAGGTAGGAATTAGCACAACAAATAAGACAGCGGTTTTTCCTCAAGGTCATCTACTATATATTGCTTTGAAAACGCCTGCCTTGAGAACAGGAATAGACCGATTTGCCTTTGGACCGCAGCAAGGGGATTTTTCAATTTTCGGAATGACTTCACTCAAAGAGATCCCAAAATCCTCCGCATTTTCAATTCCTACAACAACAACTATTTGTTATCCACAAGTTGATGAGGACACCGAAAACTCCGAAGTTGTCAGCAATCGGGGAAAGTTGGAGATCCTTCCACCAGTTATCGGCACACGAAGGCGCCGTGCTAACACGAGCGCAAAACAAAAAGAACCTGCTGTTGTAGCGAGAAGAAATGCTCGCGAACGAAAAAGAGTTAAACTTGTTAATGACGGCTTCACTCGCTTACGAAAACACGTCCCGACGGATCCGAAAAACAAAAAACTCTCTAAAGTCAAAACTCTTCGGAGTGCCATTGAGTACATTAGACATTTACAGCAGTTACTGACCCAGGCGAACAAGCTGCCAAGAAACAGCGAGCAAGAACAAGAAACAGCTGTTTCAAGTACGAATTGGATACCCGGAGACTTTGTAAGTATTGAGTTTTCGCGCCATATTGTATGTAATGTCTAGTGGTCAACGCCATTTTGACAGTGAGTGAAGATGAGTCTAAAACAGAAGTTCTAAATAAAATAGAATCCCCTTGATTAATTGTTTTTGTACAAATGTTTACTGTCTTTACTTGCGACACATGCTACTAAATTCAGTAAGGCATATATAAGTTGAGTTTCAAATAATCTTTTTCTAACAAACGGATTTTGTTATTTCAAAAGAGATGAATAGAAAATGTTTATAGCTTTTCTAGTTCTTTTGAAAAATGTTATTTCAAAAGGAGCGCATTTTAATATCTCACTTTGTTTTATAACAAAGTTTTTCAAATAATTTAGATTAGTTTAGAATCACCAAGCTACGGAAAGAGTAAATTTTCGACAGTAAATTTTAGTTCAGATTTTTAACAGTTCTTTTTTTTTCCGCTCAAAACTAACTACAATAGTAATTTTTGTAACATCAAATTCAAAGGAAACTTAACCGGTTTTCGCTTCTGTAGAATCTCCTCAAAGTTTATTGATTTTCGGATTGGTGTTATAAAGCAAATAAAAAATCGTTCGAAAAAAAGCAAACGACAAGCAATTGTAGAAGTTTTTGAATAAGATGAAGGTACCGCCCAGAAACATCTCTGTACAGCTATCGCTCTAGAGGCAAAGAAACACAACATTAGAAACTAGTTTTTGATTCTGTTTTAAAATTGCCAATGCTTTGCTTAATGCCAGACCTTTACTTTTGTACAGAAACGCGAAGTCGACTTCACCAAAAACGTTTATGAATGTTCCAACGCAAGTATGCGATCGACGACCTCACAAGGGAACTCATTTTGACTTGCAAAGACTGCAGGCGAGGGAATTTTTCTCACGAGTTGAAGCTATTACCGAGAAGCAACACAATTGGAAAGTGTTGCAAACATGAAATAAACCCCGACGAACAAAGAAGATCAAAACCACAACGATTGATAAAGATCTTTACAAGAACCTAAAGGTTTTACACGATGAATTATTGAATTTAAATTCTAATGGGGATTTGCCGAACAAGGAATAAGAGTGATAAATTCACCGAGTGTCCAGTCGATATAAAGGCCCGATTTCCTATACATTTACTGGAGAATAATGAGGGCTCAATAATTGTATAAAAAGAATACGATCTTATCAGACTAAAGAAAAAATATATAAATAAATATATATTAAAATCAAAAATTTATAACAAAAGTAGAATTTAAAACCAACTGTTTAGTGTAATCGCGATGTCGAAAGTAACGCGCTATTCATGTTGTGTGATTAATAGTACTTTGAAATACGTTTTGTAGTAAAATCCATAGAAAAAATAAATTATTCTCTTATACACGGCGTTTCCTTTTTTCCTTTTAGTTTTTAAAGGTTATTCGAAAGATCGATAGATATCTTTTGCGCCTAGGCAATTACTCAAGCGGGACTATAAATTGAAAAATCTAAAGAAATAAAAAAGTTCTCAGTAATATACTCAAACAACACCAACTATTAAAAAAAACAATTGTTCGCGATTTCAAAATTCACATCGCAAGAGTTGCCCTAAGCATTGAGATATTTGGCATCGCACAAATCATGAAGAAATATTCAATGCCTGAAGATTTCAATATAAGTTTTTAAAACAATCAATAATTTATCTGTAGCGACTGGTGGACAATACCTGCAAATTTACAGGGGAAAAATAAAGCTTAACTTTTAAACTGTAAGAAATTCGAAGCCTTAGATGAATTCGAACCCTTGTTTTTGATTGTGACTGACTTTATTCTTCTTTTTTACTTTTCAAAATCAAGAAACATTTCTTTATTTATAATGAAAAAGATTCTTGAATAACAAAACAAACCACAAAAAATGATAACTTTAATCTCTACTGCTTAAAAGAAATCTGCTTTTTATTTGGAAGTAGTGCGTTGTAATAAACTGCGACCGCATAAATAAATTTTTGGCATTTCTGACTTCATTAGTGGCGCTCTTGTAAATGTGGGTTTTTGATCGTTTGAAAACTGTCGAGTAATTTCTTTAATGCTCATGGCCACAGAATTTGACAATTTCCGAGTGTGTCCATCATAAAGGCGACACGTGCCATGCACAATCACCAATCATCATTATTGCAAGTCCTAATTACAACAGTGCCGACAATTCGATTGGTCAGTTAATTTGATTTCATTGTATACACAATTTCGGATGCTCCATTGTTTCTGCAAATAATCCATTTCTCCTCTGTATATATGTACTCAATATGCGAGCGGATATGACAGGAACGCAATGTTTAATCAAGACTCAAGAATGGCCGATAGTTATCATAGAGATTTTTCATTCATTTACTAGGTGTTTAAATGGACCGCAGTTTCTATAAACGGACCGCACCATTGCACTCATATTAAGATACTATTGATTGATAACACATAGAGGATGAAATTTTTGAGCTGATTTTAAGTTCTAGGTGCGCGATTTTTCTTTTCTTGTTTTATTTTTACACTTCAGGCCTTATATCGCAGACTATTAAGACCATTTTTTGCCTTCAAGGAAGTAGATGAATGTATTGTTCTCTTGAATGAAAGTCTCATTATCATAAGCAGAATTTCTTGTTTGAGTTAATAGGACAGGTGTATTGAATTCTAATTGAAGAAAAAATTTCTCACATAACGAAATTATATGTTAGCTCAAATATTTTAGTTTTTGAACTAGAAAAAACCCACACATTTTGAACGTACACCAAGTTAGACTTGTTCAATAGAGAATACATTTATATTTACTGTCAAAGGCAAACCGCAAGCTTGTCATTGTGAAAAATACAGACCACGTTTACATTAAAAATGTTTAAAAAATATCACGGCGTAGCGTCTAGAAGTTCATAAAACAATTTATTGCGATTGACTGTGTGTTTTGTTACAAGCAAAGCTTTTGCGATCTGATTGTATATCTTGTGAGAAAAATAAACGCATTACTGATTAAAAAAGCGCTGTAACTAGAAATCATAAGTGGTTCAAAAAATTGACATAAATCATTGAATAAGCCCATTACTAAAAACTTGCAACTAAACTATGGCATAGTGCATGTTTCATGTTTCAGAATATTTGCTTTAAGAAAATGAAATTATGAAATTTAAGAAACCAACAAAATGAAAGCGTCTTTTCAAATTTTTTTTCCAGCTCACTGATTTGTCCTCATGGCTTAATTCATTTTTTGTTTGACGTGGAGACCAAATTCACTGATAATGTTCGAGTCCACATTATTTTGAATCATTAGCGTTAATTGGTAATCACATCCAGTGGAACGGACGAGAGGCCGATTTATCGAAAAAGCAAACTTGATGGTTTTAACTGATTCCTTTGAAGAAACCGCGAATTGTTCCACACTTATATCATAAATAGCTCTATGCAGCATTCAATTTTACCCAGCAGAATGCCAGCAAAAAAACAAAAAAAACAAAAAACAAAAAAAAAATAATAATAAAATAAATAAATTTATTGAGTGCAAAGCGAGCTCAGTCGATATCTTAGAAAAATAGTTACTCGAGTTCTAATGGGTGAAAATAAATTTCCTTTCAAATAGTTTTTGCATTTCTCAAAGCGAAGTCAAATCAAATAGCCAGTTGTTTATTCTTGAGTCTTGTACTAAAAGTAAAAATTAACAAAGTTACATTAATTTTCATTTATTTATCAATATTCATTTACCATAAATTCACGAAAGCTTAACCAATATCATACAGTATATTTCCACCAACATTTTTACTTTTCCATATAAAGACAATAAAAAATAGGACAAACAAGAAAAAAAAGTGACAAGACATTTGAAATTTAATGCCATAGTAAACTTTTTACGAGTCTGCTTTTTCATATAACCGCTTTATCTGCTTATTTTTAAGGGAAGGACCATTAGATATTTGAAGAGTGGGGGGGGGGGGGGGGGGGGGAAGATGAAAAAAAAAAAAAAAAAAAATTTTTTTTAAGAAAAAAAAAGAACAAAATTTTTTTTTTTTTTTAAAAAAT
>ERZ1740055.388-NODE-388-length-11524-cov-9.935565_pt1 | contig 11524 bp, 8 predicted proteins | sample MGYA00581747_ERZ1740055 | MGnify/ENA primary metagenome ERZ1740055 (study PRJEB43018, sample SAMN04849739) | marine metagenome | isolation source: floating plastic debris | place: Pacific Ocean | collected 2008-08-28 | study: EMG produced TPA metagenomics assembly...
CTAACTAACTGCCCCACGAAACATTATCTTATTATATGATGCTATATTTAATTATTTATGTTAGTATTACTAATATGTTATGTGAATTATAAAATGTGTCCTTTTTTTTTTTATATTATTCTATAAATAATTAAGTTAGAAATGTAAGTTGATTGTTAGTTTGATAATTGTAACCGTGTAATGTTGTTTGCTATTGTTGTATTTATTGTTCTGGAGCTAGACTGCAGTTAAAAAAAGCCGCCTCATGACTCGCTATATGAGCATCAAGCATAACTAGTGTTCTTTTTGTATATAGCCAATTTTGCCATTTAGAAAGATTGACGAGTATTTTTTATGGTTCAGTTGTTCAAAAACAAGTTGTAATTGTACTGTCTTTTCCAACTTTCAACTTTAAAATGTTTTATTTCTTTCATGAAATTACTATTTTCCAGCTTAACAAAGAGAAAAACATTATACGAAGCGCGTATGAAACTATAAATTCTTACAACTTGGAGACAGCCAATCATATCGCTCACTGGTCATTTTCGTGCTTCATATTTTAAAAACGTCAGTTATAAAAACACACTTGTTCACCAATCAAAATGCACTTACAATCAAAATTATTTTATAAAATTGGGTGAAAATGACTTTAACTACTAATATAGTCGAAGAAAACGATCATCCATTTGTACACCTGAAGAAGGCTGGTAATGGCCAGCCGAAATATTGTGATACAACTTTACTTCGTCGAATTGGTTTTCATTTTTGAATATTTTAACTAATATAGTATATTTATCATTTTCATTAAATTCAAGTGTGTCTTTTTAAGTTTTCGAGAATCTGGGTTGTGCTTAATAACTACATTTTTGTGCATCGAAGAGACAACATCAGAAAGGTTCTCGTTGATTGGCTGCCTAGCCCTTGACCTTTTCCATTCCATCTGGTTACAGTATCTTTTCTAAAATAACTCTAGAAAGCGAGATATCCGGATGGCTTAAAAGTTTACGTACCAGGTACGGAAATCCATTGTTGGGTTTTCATATCACAAGATGATAAGTTCTTCTACGTGTCAGAGCCTTTCATACATACTTTGAACGTACAAAAACTTAATTTTTAAATTTCATATTGTCGCTTGTTCACTATAATCTATATGTGTATTCACAATTCTCTTGACTTGAGAGGAAATACAGAACTATCAGCTTTGCGTTAATTAATATTTGGCTAATAATTACTAGGCGAGTAGAGACTAGAGGAATTAAAAAAAGAAGGAAAAGGTTTAAAATTAAACAAGAACCGAGACAGTTGAAGGTCACATGTCAACATTATTGTCGGACAAGTTTTTTTCAATTATCAACTGACGCCATTGCTGCATTAAGTTCAAGTAGTTGTAACATTGTATTAATCTTAAGATCAGACAAAAACCGACACCACGAACACCAACAACAAACGCTAAATACATTTCCTCCTATGGCATTCCTGCTGCAAAATACTTTAAACGAGTAAAAATAAAGTCTTTATATTTTAGAAAGAAAATTAAAAAGTACTGAAACAGACCCTAGTAACATTTAGAAAATGTTTTATATTAATCTTTCTAATTTCAAATTTATCTCTTGCATGATACACGCAAATATCAAAGAAGGATTTCATAGACTATGTAACGAGTAAAGACTTGGAAGTTACTATACACAACAAAAATGACAATTTTGAAAACTTTGGAAATTTTCAATTTGTTTTAATTGCCCTCTAAACTATTAGCAGCAAGAAAGGTTTTTTAAAGGTGTATCTTTTTAATGATTTTTTTTTTATCCAAATAATCTATATTTGCTTCATTGATACTAAGATAAAACGGTTTGTTTCAGGCACACTTAATTACTAGATATGACTAGTAAATACAATACTAAGAAATTCCTCTATTTTAACACTTGCCTGTATCAAAGCCCGTTCCGGCAGTAATCAGTAAAACGTTGCAGTTAAATCTAAAACACCTTTATGATCAGAAATGTCTTCTTTCGCTTAGCACTATCAAAGTATTACTACATTTCAAGGTCTTTCATAAAAAAAAAAGGTCACTGCAGTTTGAGCGATGTCGGAGCTGCCAAAGTAAGCTGTGATCTTTGATAAAAAACAAAACATAACTTAAAGTAAATCGCCAGGGGTGACACACCCATACCTTGGCTATGTCACTCACACTCGGTCAAATGTTTACCCGATTAACAGTACGAAAACACTCGGAAAACATATCGTATTAATATTGTCTTTAAAACTGTTATCGAAATAAAAGTATGAAAACATTTTTAGTTTCTATGCCTATCGGTTCTTGAGCTGTGTAACTCATATACTTCATAGTCAGCCATTAATGTCAAATAACCAACCTTTTAGCGTTTAGCTCGTTTTTAGAAATGGTGGCTTGAAATCCAGAATGATTTAACTATGTTTGTGACTTTCTATCTTCAATTAAAGATTACTGAGAACTTGTTAATTGAATAGTATGTGTATTATCAATGTCTGCTCTCAACCGCTTTGAACTAAAAATCTGCACGTGCATGAAGTTCCTGTTAATCATATATAAAAGGCCCTGACTAATAACTAAAATTCACATCAGAGAATAACGTTTCCCTAAAAAATTTGAACCAGGAATGAAGATCTCATGATAATTAGACAAGAAAGCTTAAACGTTTTAAATCTTAGGAGTTAGGTCCATCTCAAAATGGTCATTACTTATTCATTTCTAGATCATTCTGTAAACTGACAAAAAGCAGAGGGTAATTGATGAAGTATTCATTCAGTAAGATTTAAGTAATTTAATAACTTCAGAAATGAGCTTGCATGTTCTAAGAGGCTTGCGCTTAATGTCTGTGTAACTTTCAACTTGGGAGTTCGTTAGAAAGCTTGTTGTTTATTTGACTATGTTTGTACTGCTGTTAGAAGCAACGACCGTCGACATCGTGGCTGGTACATATAAATCAACTGATTTAGGGTGCGAGAAAAAAGTTCAGCCTTCAAGAAAGTTGTTCTTTTAAAAATTTTATTAAGAAGCTTTATTTGCAGCAAAATACAAAAGGCTTTGTTTTGTCAGAACGCCGCCGATAAGAAACGGTAACTATAGAAGTGGGCTGAATTGTTCTTAAGGTAGTTAACAGTTAACCATAGCTTATCACCAAATGCTGCCGGAAAACTAAAGAAGGCAATTTTCAAATAATCAAGATTAGAAACTGACTATTCAAAAGTCCAAGGCTTAAGAAAGCTCCAAACTGTTCTTTGTTTTTCTCTAAATCTTTTTCTTTTTCAAATGCTTGAAATGATATTCCGCTCGAAAAATTAAGATTAAAGTTAAAAAAGTTAAAACTCACTTGATGATAAAGGCAAGGTGTCATCGAAATGTTGTAATTTAAGTGGGTTAGTTTTTCTTGTTATAAATGTTTTTAAACGTCTATCATATATTCATTGCGGTGTTTATGTATTAATCTAACTATTGTATGAGATATTACAGTTATAATAAATCTTTTAATGTTGCATGTTAATAAGGCTATTCCCACTTTTTTATGTTTACAGTCGTTTTCGAACAAAAATGTGGGGTTGGTCGGTCGGGTAAATATAATAAAGTAAAAAAGACATTGGCTATTTAGTCATATTTACGATACGTAGTTCCCTTTAATGTATGGTGTTTTCCTTTATCGTAAATTTATTGCTTTGTAGCCTAAATGTTCAGTTGAAACACAAAACCGACTGGTTCGCATACATATACGTGTCCTCTTCCCACTCAGTTCGCAATTTTGAGAGGTAGATGCGCGATCAGATACTCATGTATTATGTTGGACAATGAATGAGATATGGAATTATAATGCATAGCCACTTGGCATCCTTTATAGTTGGTCTTCATTGCTTTTAGCTGTGAAATATAATTTTGAATCGAGTTGCCGTAAAATCCAACATACTGTACAAGTAGCTAAACAGATGACATTGGATGAGGAGCGGTTTAAGCTTTGTTGAGTTCTGTAAGTTTTGTCGGTTGCTGAATTTGGGCTCTTTCTCGACATAAACAACACTGAAAGAAACACACCCTCATAATGTACATATGCCTTACATATACATAGGGATAGACCCTTATTCAGTGTTTTTAATATTGAGAAAGAGCCTGAATTCGAAATGTTTGGTATTCCAAGAAGAATACACTATTTTTCTAATGCAAATTTTTGTGAGGCCAAAACACTGAAAATCTGGTGAATTAATGAGCCAAATGTGACCAAGCGACACTATTTTGCCCCCAGAGAAGACCGAAACTGGCAAGAATTTGTATTAGTAAAATGGCGTATTTGTTCATATTATTGTTGCAAAGATCACACTTCTAATTGCACTTTTGAAAAACAAATAACTCTTTCCATGCACGTGCGAATCTGATATTTTGTTTTGGCATTCTTTGAACCTAGATGGTGCTAAATATGAAGTTATTTCAAACTTTGAAACCAAACTAGAAACCACATGAGAGGGCTGGAACAAAACCGGAGAGAGAAAGAGAAGAAGAAATTCGTTCTTGCAAGCGATTTGGCAAAACTTTAAGAAAGAAAGAATCAAGCGCTAACTCCTTAGAAAGCACTACTCAGTGATGTGAACATGCATTGGGCCAGATGCAGAAGACCCAACCTTTCTACGATTAAGTTGAAAACTGATTCCACCTAACAGCAAAATGTTTTTCGCTATAATAAAAAAAAGACGTAATTTTTGGAGTAGTTTGCAACATTTTTTTTTATTTGGTTAAATCGTCGAATATTTATGGCTCTTCAAAGTGATCTAAAATCTCTCATCTTGGTTCGCGACCGCCCATAAAGTATTTTGGGTCAATTCTTGATTTTAGGTCAATTTTCAAATGGTACTGAGTAAGGTTTCAGTAGAAGTCGGAACTTTTTGCAGTTAGAAAACCAGCAACCTTATACCGATGGAAACTACAAGAAAGGCTAGAATAAGGACAACAGTGCTAGTCCTAAAATAAAAAAAGACAAACTTTCGTCACACATTTTAACCACCCTAGTCTTAGTTATTCAAAGCTGCATAACTTTAACCCTGGGTTAAGGAAAAATTTTCTCAATAAAAAGGTTTACGATTCTTCCAAAATGCAGTAGAGATTCAGTTTTCAGTTTTGGTAATTCCAAAACCTGACCATCTGTCTAAGGTTAGAGACAAAAACAATAGTTAAAAACTTTACTCAGAGTTAGTATTAGTCAACCGACTGGTCATTTTGGCTAAAATTAAATCCTTCAGTATACAAAAGTCAGAGCAAAGGCGATAACTGTTAAGGGTGCTATAGGTGTTGTTTGGTATCATAACTACCCGTATGAATAAATGATTTATTGCAGCAGTATTATTCAAATGTTTGCAGGAAAGTTAAGACACGCCAATGTTTTAGTCTTTTTGACAAACGTAAAACAAGAGAACGTAGTCATCATGGCGTAAAAACGAACTAGCTCGCAAATCACCGCTGACACGAACAGGAAAGCCTGTCAGTGACTTTTGGGGTTCTATATAATTCTAATATAGAGAAGAACAAGTTGAGCTCTAGGAGTCTATAGTCATAGGCACGCAAAGGCTTTATTCAGCTCATCAAAGAATATCAATCGTTCACAATTATAGTTACAAGTATCATGTGACTACATTCCATATTTACAGATCATTGACGTAATGATGATATATACATGCTAACATTAACAGCAAATGATAACTAAAAGACAACATTCCCCCACACATTTTTTGCAAATAGCTATTTGTCAAATCATAATAACCTTATAGGGGGTTTACGCTCGTATGTTGGATAGCAAGGTTGTGATTCTAGTGTGCTAGCAGTTGGCACAGTTACTGTACCGTATGCTAGACTGATATCAGCAGGCAGAGCGTTGTTTCTACTGTTTGCTTTATCGGACTGTTTGCGGTTGAGTGTACTCGATATTGGTTTCGATTACAGGCGCATGCGTAGGAGACTTGGAGTCACACGACCCTGACCTATACGAGTTTGACTTATCATGCGGTCTCTTGGTGATCTGATCTGCATGACACCTCCTCTAGCTTCTACTAACGATTTATAGAAAACTGGGCTAGGGCCCTCTGTAATCGTCGCTTTTAGCCATTTCGGTTCGCCGCGAAAGTTTAGTACGAGCAGAGGCTCACTAATAAAAAAATGCACGTTCTTTAGAATGTTTAGCATATTTTAATTTTTGATCGGTTTGTTAACTTGTTGTTTTACTGTTAAGATTTGGTCGCAATAAATCAAGTCGCGTGCGGGGTCAGCGCTTGAGCCTTAGCTCTGCTGGAGTCTGACCTGTGGTGCTATTCGGCGTGTTACGATAACTGAACAACTGTGCTAATTTTTGCTTAATGAATGGAACCCCCTTCCATCCGCCTTGAAAACTGCTTCAATATTTGAACAAATTGCTCTGCTTGCCAGTTTGATCTAGAATGGTAAGAGGCTACACGAATGTGTTTTATTCGTACCGTTCTGCTTCGTGAATTACAAGAATTTGATTGATGCAAATTGCAGTCCATTGTTAGCATTCTAGTTATGTCTGTTCAAATATCTATCTACTAACTAATTGCGTATGTAAACCGAAACGAGCAAATATGTCACGTAGCTTCTCTATTGTCTCGTTTACCGTGTTTCTTTTAATGCTAATAACTTCTACCTCGACCCCTTTTGAATGGCTATCGACAACGATGAAAAACATTTTGTCTAGAAGTTTCCTGCAAAATCTACATGTATCCTGTTCCAAGGATTGCCAGGCCAGTCCCAGGGATGCAACGATGCTTGTTGTGGTCGATTGCGTGCCATTTTACATTTCGACCACCCGCGAGTAGCTCTTGAAATATTTAGCAACCAATCGTGAAGTCTTGCGAGAGACTTCATCCGATCTACTCCGGGGGAACCCTCATGTGATTCATTTAGAACCTGGTCTTGCAAAACCTTGGTCTCACACGAATTCCCCACAACACACAACCATCTTAAGTGGTTATTTGGTTATTTCATTTCTTGGAATCAATTCCCTCGGTTATCCTGACAATGTGCATTCTAAAATTCTTGAAAGAGTAGAATCGGATCGAGAGGCATTTCGAACGTGATCCACGCCCAGTGCAGTTTTAGTTTGCAATTTGTTAATCATCGCCGCGTCATTGATTTCTGTAATATGATTTATAACCTGAAGCGGTAATCGCGATAAACAATTTGCATTCGCGTACTTATTTGTCGAACGATAAACTATCTCGTACCGATAAGCTGACAGTAGGAGGACCCCTAGTTGGAATTCCTAGTTGGGCCTAAAAGACTTAGCAACGTTTCTAAAATAATCCCTTACTACAAAAACTTTCCACCATATAAACACTAATGGATTTCTTTATCCCAAAAATAATACACAGAGCTTTTTTTTTCAATCTGGGCATAGTTTTACTCATTCTTATTCAAAGTACGTGATTCGAAAGCAATTGGTCGCTCTTCACCGTCTGGTCAAACATGCAAAATAACTGCCTCAACTCCATAAGTAGAAGCACCTGTGTATAATTTAAGCATCAATTGGGCTTTGTAATGCATCAGAATAGGCGCACTTGAAAGATTGTTTTTTAGCGTGGAAAAGGCATTTGTTGAACAAAAGCTCTTTAGCTTATGAGTGATGGTCGAGTAATTACTAACAAACTTAGCATGGCAATTAACCATTCCTAAAACTGAACGAAGTTGCTGCTGGTTTGTTGGCGCTGATGTTTTTCTAATTGCTTCGCCTTTCTTGTAGTTCCTTCGCAGCCGCTACCCAAGTCGTCACGCAAGGCTTTTTTCTCAGGAACGGCTGCTTACCCGAACGCAACATTCCATTTTTTTTTGACTGAGCAGGGTCAATAAAATGATTGTTAATCTTTATGATAACCAATCAGCAATCATTATGACGTAACTTCCCGCGCTACTTGACAGTTTGCAATGTCTGCGCAGAGGTATGTTTGGCGATCAACGAAACTCCAAAAAGTCAATGAAAGCGACGACAAGTGGACGTGTGAAATGATTTATGTGTTCATTTTGTTGTCTAAACTCCTAATTACTAAAGTCTCTGAAAATCGTTTAAATTAAAGGAAGCTAGTGCCGGAAAAAAATATCTAATCAAGTAAAAACACACAATTGTTATTCAACAAGAGACTCCATTGTAGTTTGTACTCAGTTTGAGTCTGAATTTACTCTATCTAGGAAGATTGAAGTAATGCGGAAATTTTGTAGAGGTCTGTTGGCGTTGACTTCTTTCTATGAATATTCAAAGTAGCAACCGGCATTCCATGCAACTGATCACCATAAGAATTATTTATAATTCCACGTTTTGAACTTTAGCTAAAACTACAGGAAAGTTGATTTGTTAAAAGTATCATTTTAGGTCAGTTAATAATTAAACTAGAGGTTTCTAATAGAAAGTGAAGTGCTGCGAGCTGAATTCAATATGCCACATCATACCGCCAGTGAGATAAAACTAAAACTAGTAAAACGACATGAGGAAAGCAACCCAGGGGAGACAGCGAAAAGTTGGTTTATTATATGCATCGTGATAATTTTAAAATTGAAAACATAGAAAGTGAAACAAAACAAAATCATAATAAAGCAAAAATAATTTTCAAAAAGTATTTATTTTACCAGTGTTTAAATTGTCTTCGATGCCACTGACATTTACTGCAGGAACTCCGAGTTCTTTGAGATGGTGGAACAACATATTTCATACCTGTCGAAGATAAACGGTATAAAAGCTTGAAATATGAAATATTTACCAAAGCCTGTTGGCTTACGAAGATTTCGGTTTTTTTTATAAGAGTCCTTATAGTGGTCTGATGCTCGCTGAAAGTATTTACTTTGAAAGTTTTAGCGACATCGACAAACTCACTCTCCATTGCGCGAAAAAGTATTCTATTACTAAGGCTGTGATTGGCTAAACCAAGGAAAGGAACGTTGCGCTCGGGTAGGAGAAAAGCCTTGCGTGACGACTCAAGTAGCGGCTGCGAAGGAGACTACCTTTCGTGTTGATTGCGTGCAATCAATCTGCGTCCATGCGATATCCGAGATACTCTACCGATGGCTGCATAAATTTGCATTTTGCGAGAGTGAGCCTTAAGCCTGCGTTCTCTAGACGTGCCAGGACCTCAGCCAAACTTTGCAACCAGCTACAGCGGGTTGAGAACACTAATTAAGTGTCTTTAGTATATACTAGGGCCTAGCTCAAGCCGCTACGACAGGTTGATCAAACCTAAGCCAACCCGTCATTTATGTTGAGAACTGAATTTACTGTAACTTTGTAATCCCTACATAACCTTATACTATTATCATTCTTAACTACAGCTACGATAGGAGCTGCCAACTCTGAGTAACAACTTTTTCTAATGCACCCATGCCCCCTCAATTGCATCCTTAAGCGCATGCGGTACTGAGCGCGTTTTACAAAACTTAGTAGTGAACTCAGGCTCAACATATAATTTAGCCTTTATATCCCGCATCGTGCCTTGAATACCTCTCTGTGGGTTTTTAATACATCATCTAAGTCATCAGTTTTTCGGCAAAACAAAGCTGGACCATTTCCTTTAATAATTTGAATTGGAAGTTCACATTCTTGATCTTCGTAATTAACTTCCACCATGGCTTGTCCAACGGTCGTAAGTTCCTCACCAGTGTATGTTTGTAACCGCACATTGGAATCCTCTTGAACTTTGGAAACTTGTCCTTCCATTGCTGTTCTGAGATCGCGCTAAGTGATGCTCCAGTGTCCAACTCCATATTTAAATCAACAGCAATGGTCCTTACAGGGACAATATTGGACGGCTCTGATCTATTATTGCCAACCTAAACAATTTCCCCAGTTTATTGTCAATTGTGGCATTGTTCATTTTTAAACTTGTATGTATGCTGCAAATACTGAACTTCGAGGACGTGATTTTAGGGCGTTCACTACATGCATCCCTGAGCCTCCAAACTTGCTTATACTTGTCGTTCTGCCGTCTCCACTGCCTGAGTAACTTCGAGTGCCTTGTTCCACGTTAGATCTTTCTCCGCTAAGTTTTGTTTGTATGTTCCTACTCTTTAGGCCACACACAAATCTGTCGAATAAAGGTTCATCCAAGAAGGTTTTGAACTCGCAGCGCTCCGAAGCTTTCCTCAATGCATCACAATAATCAGCATTACTTTCATTTTCTCTTTGATCCCTGTTATAAAAGTGGAATCTTTCGGCTATGATCAATTGCTTAGGATCATAGTGTTTATCCAGAACCTCTGTCAGTTTCTTGTATTTTCTTGATGACGGGCTTCTCTGTGGCCATCAAGTTACGAAGCAAATGGTAAGTCTTGCTTTCCACTATCGTTAAAAGCGTGGCGATAATCTTTTTCCCCCATCGACACAATTGGCTCGGATAAACTGCTAGAAACTTTCTGTGTAGGCGCTCCAATCCTCCTTGGTAGCATGAAAAGGTTCAAGACATCCAAGAGTTAAAGTCGTCATCCTCGTAGCCAGTTGTTGATTTTTGGGGCTCGATATAATTCTCCTATATAGAGAAGTACACGTTGAGCTCTAGTCATATGTAAGGGCTTTATTCAACTCATCAAAAAATATCATTCGTTCACAATTATAGTCACAAGTATCACGTGACTACATTCCATATTTACAGATCATTGATATAAAGATGATACAAATATGCTAACATTCGCAAGTGATAACTAAAATACTATATACATGGTTGTTATGGTACGTCAGGAGGGAAATCTGCTAACTATCTTAAACGAACTTTCCCGCTTGAAGAATCCATACATTATATATCAAAACATGTTCAGAATGTGAGACTAGTGCTTGAGTGAAGGTAAACGGTTCATAGGTATTGTTTTATACAGTTGTCAGAGTAAGTTATTACTTGTACCAATTCTGTAATTAGGTCTAAACGTTACTTTTTTTGTTTAATATTTGCATAACTATCGAGTTTCACGATCAGGTGGAGGTGTTGGCCTCTACTTGGCGGATAATTTAAATTTCAAAGTGCGTACAGACTTGACGTTTTCGGATGAGTGGGCTGAATCATTGTTTGTTGAAATTAGTCAAACAAAGAGAAAAAACATTATTGTTGGTACTGTTTACAGACCACCAGATAAGAATCTTCGCGAGTTCCTGAATGATTTAGATCGATTACTAGATATTGTTTCTAAAGAAAACAAAACTGTATTTTTAATGGGAGACTGGAATTTGAACATAATGAATTCCATCCATAATTTAACTTCTTTGTTCTTAGACTTACTTTATTCTAGGATGTTTTTCCTATTTATTACCCGGCCCACTAGAATCACATCGCACAAAGCGTCTTTGATTGATAATATTTTTTCTAATGATCCGTGCAGCCAATCATTTTTAGAAATGAACTAAGCGATATAAATTGGAAGGAAATTTCTGGCTTCGATAACCCATCAGAAGCATATGGAATCTTTTTGAAAAGATTTACCTCGATCTATAATAAATGTTGATGAACGTTACTTTTGGCATACAATTTAATATAAAGGCTAACTGTAGGAGAC
>ERZ1740055.389-NODE-389-length-11517-cov-8.692986_pt1 | contig 11517 bp, 3 predicted proteins | sample MGYA00581747_ERZ1740055 | MGnify/ENA primary metagenome ERZ1740055 (study PRJEB43018, sample SAMN04849739) | marine metagenome | isolation source: floating plastic debris | place: Pacific Ocean | collected 2008-08-28 | study: EMG produced TPA metagenomics assembly...
AAGAATCTATATTATAAAGCAAATGAAGAATCTATATTATAAAGCAAATGAAGAATCTATATTATAAAGCAAATGAAGAATCTATATTATAAAGCAAATGAAGAATCTATATTATAAAGCAAATGAAGAATCTATATTATAAAGCAAATGAAGAAGTCTAACTCGTGTATCAGACTGTGATAAACCACTCCCGGCGTTTGAGAACAATTGAAACATGCTGAAAACACTCGTTTGCACGCTTTTACTATGTTATATACTCTGGTAAAACATAAGATTTTTACCCATCAGATCGCGCGTAGTGTCCTTTCTATATTATAACAACTGGTATATAAATGATAATTTGTTTACTAATTATAAGACATTTGTTTGCTTTTTTCATTTCTAAAATTGTTCTATCAAAATTTCAGTTAAAACAAGCGAGGATTGTCTTTTTCTTAATGTATTCACGCCGTTCAGCACTGAGAAGGAAAAGTTAGCTGTGTTGGTTTATATACATGGAGGAGGTTTCCATACAATGGGCGCAGGCGATGATTTGTCAGTTTTATCCTCTTTGAATGACGTGATAGTTGTTGCTGTCCAATACCGTTTAGGTGCTTTAGGATTCTTCAACGTTCCCGGATCAACCATAAAAGGAAACTACGGTTTGATGGATCAACTGGAATCACTGAAGTGGGTTCAGAAGAATATTGCAGCATTTGGAGGAGATCCTTTAAAAGTTACTATACTTGGTCAAAGCGCAGGGGGGATTAGTGTTGCGATGCTACTGCTTATGCCACAAAGTAAGAACCTATTTCGTGGAGCGATTGCACAGAGTGGAGCAGCGAATTCAGTTCCAACTTGCTACAAAATTAGAAGCAAAAAACCCGCCAAATATTTTCTCGGACTTTTAGATTGCTCCATTGACGGTCCAATTCTTGACTGCATTAGATCAAGGAGCCACGAAGATGTAGTAGCCGCTCAGACGAAGCTAATGGCGACTCAAAACCAAGATATGTTTGTAACAGTCTCCCCAGTTGTTGATGGGACATACCTCGTGGATCTGCCAAGAAATTTACTTCAACAGCAAAAATTCTATAAAGTACCGACCATATTTGGCATTACCTCAGATGAGGGTTCGATGTTAACAGAAATGTTTCTCAAAGACATACCTTTATCAATGTATACTGAAGATTTTTTCAGATCATTTGTATATTCAGCTCGTGATCTGGATTTTGGTGACAATAAACTTGTGAAAGAAGCCATTGTGTATGAGTACACTAACCACGGAGTGTTCAAGTCACCCAAAGTGGTAAGAAGACAATTAACGACAATGTGGGGAGACAAATTTGCAATAGCTCCAGTTGCGCTGAATCTTGAAGCATATGCAGCAGCCGGAGTCCCGGGCTATTTCTATATCTTCAATCATCGGTCAAAATACTCTGTGTACCCCCCTTGGGTTGGCGTCAATCATGCTGACGATCTGCCGTACACTTTGGGAGCACCCATAAAGAAAATTTCTAGTATACCGCTGACCGCTGGATTTACAGATGTCGAAAAAGGGCTCAGTAGGTTTGTAATGAAGCTATGGACAAACTTCGCCAAATATGGGTATGCTATTGCAGTTAATATTTAGTTTTAAATTAATATTAGTACTGTTAGATAAAAACCAAGCACGTTATGAATGATTGTTAGACGGTTAATTACGCGATTTAAGCAGTTTCAAAAGATGAGAAGCATGAAATGAACAACCTTGTACCCAGGGCTTTTCCACCCGCCCTCTTCTTGGCGAAAAGCTCTGGGAGCAAGGTTGTGAGATATAAGTATATATTCATGAATTTAATGATGAGTTAAAGTTACATCAATGTTTGTTAGAAAGCAGTGTGACGTTTCGGAGGTATAAATACTATTCAGTATGTCTTATGGTTGAACAATTATTTTAACCATCAAATCACTCACCACTATTGGTTAGATTCGACCACGTGATTTCTTTGCAGGGCAGACTATCAGCGAATATGGCAGTGCAAATATCGAAAGGGATGCCGTCAACATAAGAAGCACGAAAGTTGTCAATGCACAAGAAACAAGGAAGCTGCATTGTCAGCATTTTTAAAAAGAATTATTTATTTTTTCTTATTAAGGTTTGTCACCCTTGATGATCAATTGCCACAGTTGAACAATGTTTCTGGAAGTATTTCTCCCTTTTTTGTATTGTATCAGAACTTACAGCACTTCCAGTTCTTTTTAATGATAAACTAGCTTCCAGTTCGAGAACCAACTGTCTTTTAGTTTTAATCAAATCGCTATTCACTTGATAATGGATCATAAAAGTATATGTAAGAAAAAACAGTCTCTTTTATTGAATTTATAACGTATTAGAAACGTAAATATGCCAATACGTAAAAGTTCTTACAAAATAATTAATATTTAATTTATTCTATTTTTATTTACAGTGATCCAAACCATCAAGAAGATGGCCATGACTTTGTTACTTGGCCAAAATATACCAATGAAAACCGCACGTTTCTTCAAATTGATCTGGAATGGAAAACTGGAAAGAACTATCGGATTAAAGAATCAGCGTTTTGGAACCAGTTCCTTCCTAAATTGGTGTCTTCTGACTTTCAAGTCAAAAATGAGCAAGATGTCAATTCTAGTGACTAGCATTAAATTTGAATATATTGACAAAGTTCTTTCAGCCTTATGGTCATAAAATATGAAGATCTTGTTGTACTTCTAGTTTATTTTAAGTAACAGAGAAAATTTCAATAGTTTCAAGGGCTGCTCAGTATACTTCTTGAAGTGTTGTATAATTCGCCATAAAAATAAACAAACAAACAAACTAACTAAAAATTATTCAGGGAAAAACTTATGAATGTTTAGCAAGTCGATCATTCAGAGAAAAACTAATGGCTAAGCGGCGTGTTAAGTTTTTTTTGTTAATAAACAGGAAATTCCCATTCTCTGCATTTTGAGATGTTTGTCAGTGCCGGGTAACAATATACACTTAATGACTGCTCCCTGGGGAAACATCTGTTTCGTCTCGGGAAACATCGAGATTCGATGGAAATAAAACAGATGTTTCCCCAGCCGGGAGCAGTCATTAAGTAATTTGTTACATCGCATAAACAAAATAAACCACAATTATTAATTTTTCCCGCTCTCAAACGTGAAGTGCGACAGCAATGTTACGTTCACCGGCTGCATGGTCAATAGTTTTCGAGATGTTGACCAGCCGGGAAACATTTGTTTAGAAGTCATCCACGTGACCTCGATTTAGCCAATGAGAGCGCGAGTTCCAGTCAGAAACGCACTTGCTATTGGTGGGTTTCATAAGGTTCTAGTTCATCGCACATGGTGGTCAGTTATACAAAAGAATATCATTAGAATCAAGTTTGAATCTCATTATTTGACCTCCATCTGCCATTGTGTTATATCCTCGTGGGACTTAGTGAAACCCAAGAATATAACAAAAATATTTCTGAACGAAATGTGTAAAAATATACCGATCCCTGGCATATTGATGCCTTGTAAATAGATAATATGCTGGTACGCTTTGTTTATAGCCAGCTTGTCTGCCTGCTACCAGATGGAATTATTTGAACAATATGCCGTGTGTGTGTATGTCAAGCTTAGAGTGTATTTACACTCTTGGCAACTATGAAATCCGTGTTTATTTTTTTTCTTTTTTCACCGGCGTGTGTTTTCATTTCAGCAACCAAACTTAAAATATCTTTTTTAGAGAAAGATGTGACGATAGCATTGTTTTAAAGTTTACTTGGAGTGGATTCAGTTGTTAGAAACTTCTAGTTAATACTAATAGGCTTTCCAAGGTTAGAGACGCAGTATTGTAGGGGGTGCAACTAGACTGGGGCGAGTGCACGGTCAAGCATATGGCGGACACATGTATACAACACAAGGAGTGATTGTTGATGCTTTATTTTAGCGAGTCTTTGCACTTTTGCCTAACTTATTTCCTTGTAAGTTTGTATCTATAATCTTATACAAGTATGTATCATATTTAAGCGTCATTCGACTGGTATCTGTTGGCGAGACGGCAGAATAATCGTTTGAATACCAAGACTTTGGAAAGTAGACTATGATCTTTGCTAGCTGAAAGACTTTTTAGCACTTCGAGGACTTAAACAGAGTGAAACCACAAGATCCACTGTCAACCCTAGTGTAATGAGTTTCCGCCATCGCAAATGCAGAACAACCACTTTTAAGAACTCGTTTCATGTCCGTGCTTCGTGCACGTGGAACATTCTGCCCAAAAAACTCAGACTTGAGAGCATAACTCTCAACCAGTTTAAGACCCTGTTAATCGCGTACTATGAAATAGCGCTGGTTTGTTGTTACTGCCCTAATGACCGTCGGTCATTTAAGACAATATGTATGAAATGCAACACTGCACGTCTCCTGGACACCACCATCTCATGTTGTTTTTAGATTATAGCTTTTTTGTTCTACCTTAATAAGTATTTCTTAACGTTTTTTGTTCCTTTTAATATGGGCCCACAGTAATTGGCTCCCGGCTGTTGTGGTGACCCTGTCTACACCTTACGCATATCTTTATATTATATATGTTTGTCCTTTATTATTATGTGTGAAAGTAATTTACGTAGGCGAAGCATAATAAATAAATAAATAAAATAAAATAAATAAAAAAAGCCAATATCAACTAACTTAATGCTCCCAAAACATTTTTTTAAGATGTACTCTACAAGAACTCCAAAGAAGAGTAATCTTGAACGAATAGCAAGTGAACACAGACCCCAACACTTATTTACTGGAAGGCGAAATATCGAGATGGTTTACTTTTTAGCTCGTTTTAAGTTGTGGACGTTGAATACATTGATAAATATAAAGACCAAAAAGCTAACTCGTACTGGCTTAGTGGTTTTGTCGATAATGTAAATTTTTTCTGGGGACTTGGTGTTTTTTAAAGCTAATGCTTACGATTCGTAAAATTACATGACGGTCAACCATAGTCAGAGTTTAGTTTTGCATTAGAGGGCCAAAAGAAAAACCTAAAAATTTTTTTTCATGCATAGAATTTGTTTTTCAAAAATACAGTTTGATATAGAAAATGCAAAATTTATATTTGATACAATATAATATTAAAACGCAGTGTGTAGGTAATCAAGTCTATTGGCTTTACATTTAGGATGATGATTTTCAAAGTTCAGGTAACATTTACTAATTTGGTATTGAAAAACAATTTGCACAAACAAGAGTGTAAACAGGAACCTCGTGATCACTGTGTTGGCTAACAACTTTTTAGTTTGGCATTTTTTAGGCGTCGGCTTGCTTAGAAAAACATCTTAAGTCAAGAACAGAATTTGGAAGTCCGTTTTAGGGTTTCTGGAAGTCTTCCTACCATCAGGAAAGTGATTTGAACTGACTTAAATGTTCCGGTGGATCGATGCAATTTCTCTAGTCCTTCGGTGATTTGTCTCTCTGGCAAAGCAGCTAATGTAGAATCTTTTGGTCACCTATGAAATTGAAGCAGATTAACCTGCGAGTTTACGACCCATAAATGAGGAAATTTCTTATCATTATCACAAAATCCAAACTTCTACAGCGAAATTACCTTGGCTTATATACTAATTTCGCCGTCATAGTTTTGGCCGCGCGCTCGCCCCAGTCTAGTTGCACCGCCTACAATATGGCGGTTATACCTCTCGAGCAGTAATTTTACGTTAGCTGCAAGATTGGACAATAGGTAGGCCAATTACAAAATTAAAACCATTTCAAACTACCTTTAAGAACCTAATCGAACTAACGTTTTGATTTTCTGATAAACTGTTTGTAAGCTGCGACGATTTAGTTTTCTAATTTTTGCACGCCCATAATTAAGCGACGTGACATAAAATTGCCTTATATGGATTAAAACACGAATGGGAAGCGTGACGCGTCACGCACACGCCCAGTGTTACTATTTCCGCTTTAAATGTACTAATAAGCTACAGTCTTTAATAATGAAAAGTTGCGTCGGTGTTTGAACATAAAAAGTAATTGCAGAAAATAAATTAATTTTGACACCATTGAAAAAGCGATAAAAGCACTGACGTTTCCGAGGTTATTCGACGTTCTTCACTCTAACGAAAGACTAACATCCGAAACGTCATTGTTTTTATCTCCTTTTCCTACATCTGCACTCTTGGATAAACTAGAGAGCTTTGTTTAGAATATCGGTAGCTTTTCTTTTTAGTATTGTTCTTGTTTGACGTCCAATATACCTCGAAGAGTAAATCTTGTCAGAACCAAGAGTGAGGGAAAGCACATCGCACGAGATATCACTCAATTTCTTTAAATATTTTTTTCTAACTTATAACAAGCTGACAATTGGTAATGTTTGATGTTATTTAAAAATTATCTAATCTTTGGTTGCGTGACCAAGTTTCGCATAGTTTTACAAACGCGTACCTTTGGAAGTTTGAGTCCAATATTTGCAATATTGTTCCTGCAATCATGGCTATTTGAAGTTTTACAAAGAATGTATTGTCATTAAAGGTTTAGCAGCCAAGCAATTTTGAGAGCCAAAGTTTTTTTCTCTTTTGCTCGATGAGTAATCTTAAATTTTAAACTAAAATCTTCTTCGTGTTTGTTCGCCTGCTATCTAAAGTTGAGTACTAACGAAGACGATTGTAAACAAAAAGGCAACAAAGATTCGCGTTTTCGTGTCGAACGTAAACAAAAAAAAATAAACAAAAAACAACAATAGCATAGGAGTGGAACCACTACCCTCTTGGTCAAAATTCAAATTGAAAGCAACCGGAAAAATTAGTTTATACGTCACCGAAACTTCGTAACGGGAAGCTCCCAAATAACTATAACAGTTCATTTTAAAGGTAGGGTTGCGGTCAGTTTGAAGGTCTCTCGACTATAGTTTCACAGTGTGGGAAATGAGAAAAAGAAGTATGTGGAATTTAGAGAAATTAAAACTTCTTATTTTGCTGAGTACATTTTATGTTACAAGTAGCGCAAAGGGTAAGTGATTTTGAAATACTTTGGTGTTATTTTATTTAGAAATAGAATAGATATCTTTATATTATAAAAAAGTTCTATCGATGTTGCTCTGGACCATTCAAGCTTTAGAACTTGTGGTCATATACACATCTAAAATAAACTTCTTGTTAAGTGTTTCCAGCAACAAAACTGTTGGTATATAAACTTGTTTCTACCATTTTATTGTTTTCTATTGTTACAGTAATTTTTTCAGGACCTTCCGTCATAAATGAATCCGACTTTGTTGCCTACGTTGGTACCATAACCTTGGTTTAAAATAAGTTTTAGTTTTACATATATACGACTGCAGGGATGTCAATAAAAATGTTTTAGCTTTCTGACAAAAGTGTAAGCAAGTACGTTTATTTATTATTCATTCCCTGATGACGCCGCAGATCGGCGAAAGCTCGGAAATTTCTTGTAAAAACTTAGAACCTTTTTGGTAATATAAGTTTCAAAAATTTTTTAACTGTAGCTCTAGGTCTCAAATGAATTTTTAAGTTTTACATTTTTACATCATACTACTGAATACAAGGGCAATATCAAATATGTACAAGTACGCTCGATTTCATAAAACTGATTTCTTTTCAGCATATGAGCTATTTATGAATGAGCTGAAAACTGCAAGAGCCAGAGGCAGTGAGGGTGAAGATTTTTTTCTTCTTAAAAAATGCAGGCAAAATTTAAACAGCTAAATACCAATGCTTGTTTAAGCTCCGTTTGGTTTGGGCAAACCGAAAGCTTTAGCAAATAGAAACTAAATATTGGCAATTATGTAATATAATCTTAATCAATAAAGGTTTGCTAACACATAAGCAAATATAAGATAAAACGGCAAGATTTATTCGACGTTTCGGCATCCACTCAATGCCATTATCAAGAAATTTTTAGATCATTTTCAGGTTCTGGCAAAATGTTCAAACAAACTTGACTGTCTAACCAAAGAAATGCTATTTATTAGACAAAAGAAACCAGAACTCAACGTGCAGAGTGACTCTATTACTGCTAAAGTTTTTATTTAATTTTAAGCCAGTGTTTATTCATCTAGTAGGTTCTCATTTTGCTAAGTACTTAAGCCATTTGTTTATTTATCTTTTATTTGTTTGTTCAGTTATCTTGTTCAGTTATTTGAACCATTTGTCTATTGTCAACTTAATTACAGCACCACATAAAATGCAAATATTTTAATCTTGAGGATGCCAAAACATCGAATAAATCTTGCCGTTTTAAATTATGTATAAGGTCCGTTTTAAGAACATTTGGAGCAACTTTAGAATACCCTGACACTGTCGTAAATATAATTCTGCGCATTTGCTTTTAGAGAACGACGAATGCGCAGAATAAATCACCATGTCATTAACGACAGTGTCGGGGTATTCTAAAGTTTAGCCGAACATTTGAGGTTGAAATCCTTACAATTTTAACAACATTCATTCTCCTCTTTCCGATATACGTTTGCTAGCATCAGTTTGACAGCATCAGCCACGCTGATGGGTCTCAAAACTTCTACAAAGGCGAGACAGATGTCCATGACTGCTAACATTTAGGCTCACTTTTGTTTTTTATCAGTAATGCTAGTTACCAACGTGGCCCTAGCGCCCATATTACTGGCCTCAAGTTAGCTAGTAGCACGCTTATGCTATCTATAGTATAATTTTATCATCCTTAGGCTAATTAACAAGTATATTACGCTTTCATTTTTACAAAAAAATTAATGTCTGTCAGAGACCATTTTCATTTGGTCACCATGACCACTATTTTACCACATGTTTTTTATTTGTTGGTCTCAAAGTAATAAAAATCTCTTAAAAGTCCATTACATCACAATTAATAAAAAAGTTCCGTTTCTTTTCAAAACTGGAATTCGGATGTTATCTTTCAGCATTATGCGGTTTTTACCAGAAACTAACAAAACAATTGAATTAAAAGTGCACCGGCAAAAGATAAACGGAATACAATAAATTGTCATAAACTTATAAACTTCAGGAAAATTGTATTACTATAATCGTCATGGTTTACTAGGACAAAAACAATACCAGTTTATCTCAAATTACATGAGAATTGAGATAATAAAATGGACAATTATCTTCTAACTGCTACCTTAAAATTCCAAAACTTTGTTTTTGCGTCCCAAAACAGCCACATTAAAAAGAATATGACAGTGTGAAATCTCAAGAAAGATATTGGTATAATTAATGTTAAGTGAATAATTACAAAACATACCCAAAGGCCAAAGTCATTAAAGTTGTCTACAGCCAAACAATCGACGTCCTCTTAACTGAAGTGATACGAATATTACTAAAAGTATTTTGATATTAATACTTGTTTGATCAAATTTCGACACTCGTGGTTATAAAACACATACGAAGTCTTTATTTTTGTTTCTACGCTTAATATGTTTTACAAGAATCTGTTTTATAAATATCTTGAGGTCCAAAATTTTCAGAAAATTAATAATTATCTGACAGTCACCTCATACAGGCCGAGATTTATTTTGCAGCTCTCATTTTATAAATTTAGATGGTGTGCGCATTCTAGCAATTTCTTAACCTTCATATGCTAATTCAAATCGTTGTATAAGAGTATTAGATTGAATTGACTTAAAATGTTAAGAAACGAGTTAAGAATCACTTCAGGCTGAAATCACTTGAAAAGCCGGCTAAGATTCAAGAATCAGGAGGCTCACACACGAAATTTACTGATTTTTATAAAACATATCTAGTGCACTGTCTTTTGAGTTTAGACGTTATGAACAATAAAACAGAAGTATGTTATATACTTCATCCCAGTATACCAGTTAGGGTTACGTTTTTCCTAAGAAGGGGGTATATACTTACTTGTTAGGGAGACTATATAGCATACTGCCATGAAGTATAAACCAAAAGTATGGCGATATAGTGCCATTTATTTGATCAAATCTGGACCCTCATGATGGACTTTCGGTGCATGTTTTATCTTCATTCTCAGAACGATTTATTTTGCTCTTAATTCATCTCTAGTTTTTTGAAAATTTGATCATGAGTTAATTCACCAGTGTGGAGCAACGTTAAAACGGTAGAAAGCACAAACCACCCGAACTCAACTCCACGGTTTTGTCAGAACCTACACGCATGCGCACAACCAGATTCACTCGAGTAACTACAATGCACGTAACTGAAGCAATCGTGGACAGTTGTTTCGTCCTTGTTAGGACTCATTAGCACAGTTTAGCTTTCAACCACAACCAAAGATTTACCCTTTAATGCTAAGCTCCCACCGCATGCATGTGGGACCTTGGTTGGGGTATGCCAAACATACCTCAGGCAATGCGTGCGGATAGAGGATACAAAAAAGAACCTAGTTAGTGTAGGTTCTGGCTTAACCGTGGAGTTGAGTAAGGGAGGTTTGTGCTTTTTACCGTTTTACTTGAGCAAACTGTTTTCGAAAAATTTTTGTACCTTACTTGGCTTTAATTCCCAGATTCGGATTGTTTGTCCTGAATGGCTCAATTCTACATTACTTTTATTTTTAATAAATGCCATGAGCTTCGTTTATTGTGGGACATTAAGTTGTCTCGGGACGAACAGATAGTGTTCGTAGCTACTCTCAGAGAGGGTGTGATGGCTCTTAACGGAACCGGTTAACAAGCTAGAGACGATGAAGATGAATTTTTCGTTTAAATGTATAATTATTTTTTATAAGAACATGCATGGGGCTTAAAAGTCCCCGAAATATATTCACGTATACTAAGAGCAAACCCGAAGCTGAAAAAGAGTGAAAAACTTTTCTTGTAGAATACAGAAAATCATGGAAATGTTTCTCGGTATATAAATGTTTGTCTGTACAATATATCTAAGAGTTTTGGCAACTAAAACACTTGCTTGTGTATATACTATAGGCGTGCAGAGCTAATGTACCTTTGTAGAAAAATGTGCAGATTATGAAATTGATCGAACCAAATGACAAATGTGAACTTCTGACCTACCTCGCCATCGTGGCTTAGAGGCATTTAAAAGACATTTGTCCTTTTGGGGTTGAATTTCTTAAAATATTTACCCTTATTCAAAAATAGGCCTGAATAGATTGTGGTCTCAAAATCATAAAAAGTTGTTCTTTTTAAACTCAAAACGTTGCTACTAAAACTTTAAAAGTTGCTAACTTAATATATCAATATGTCATATAAATATTATTTAGTATCTTCAATAATCGTTGCTATTGAAAAATCGGTTAGTTCAGTATATTACTCAGAAGTGTATATCTTGGGGATGCATTGAGGTTTGAAAGCCTGGGTGACCAGGTAGTGGTAGTGAACCAAAAATGGCTTGGGACGAGGCCTAACATATGAGTAACATCGAGTAACATATATGTCTTCTAGACATCCTGTACCCTGCAGTTATCATCGATATATTTTACAGAAATTGATGTCTCCTTTCAAAATGTGATTTTATAAGATAAATCAATTCAAAGTTGCTCCGAAATCCTAAAGATGCTGGAAGGTGCTAGAATCTAAAAACGATTCTCCAAACGCTAAAAGTTGCTTTACTCTAAAGT
>ERZ1740055.390-NODE-390-length-11516-cov-6.839194_pt1 | contig 11516 bp, 2 predicted proteins | sample MGYA00581747_ERZ1740055 | MGnify/ENA primary metagenome ERZ1740055 (study PRJEB43018, sample SAMN04849739) | marine metagenome | isolation source: floating plastic debris | place: Pacific Ocean | collected 2008-08-28 | study: EMG produced TPA metagenomics assembly...
ATTATTATTATTATTATTATTATTATTATTATTATTATTATTATTATCATTATAACGGCTTTATTACCGCGTCAGAAATTCTAGTTTACAATCAGTCTAGTAAACTAATGGTGGACACCTATCTGACTATCTAAAAAAACAAAAATTTTGACTTACCATCCTGAATCATCCCAATATAATCTACTTAAAATGAATTGTTGGTTTTGAATTTACTATTAGAGGAATTTAAAATTTATAATATGTAATAGCTTAAAATATCCTCTTATACATATAAATAGAAATGTCTAAAAATATATATAAATATATAAATTTCTTTAAAAGAAAGAAAGACTAACTGTGGTCAACTAGCTTCAAGTACTGATGAGTTACAAACGCGCGAAGACCGTATGTTTCACAACTGTGTTGTCTTTGTTGGAGAATAATGGAAAACTCAATTACAAAATGAACACTGTTTCAGTGTTTGGCTTGATACGCGAATCACAGAGCCAGTTATCCTACAATGAAAGGCAGACCTTTACTCTTCAATAATAAATACATGTATACTGACTTCTTGAAACTATCTAAGCGGTTACGGAGTTTGTGATAAAGGCGATTTTACAAAACATTGGGGCATGAGATAAGTCACAGATAATTAACATTTTCACTGTTTGGCTCGATCCTGTACATGTGAAAAGTATCCGCGATAATAAGCTTTGTTTCGGTTTTAACAGTTTTGATAAGCAAAAAAGATAAGAAAGGTTTGATAAATCATTAAGGGCCATACGCCTGTCGCACAACTCAATAATGCATTGATGGTAACACCAGTCCGACTGTTATAAAAATATATTGCCTCAAACAACATTCAGGAAATTTTCTGCTAACAATTTTTAAAGTCTTTACAGTAAATAATTGGGTGGATAATAGACAAAAAACTCACGTTTATTATTTATTAGCGAAGATGAACTGCTTATTTAATTCTCACAATTTGTATTTGCATGCGTGACAAGTGGTTTTATTTACTTCCTTTCCAACATGCCTGAAGTCAAATAGTGTTGAATAATTTAAATATTCAAGTACAATCTTCTAGAAAAACTCCTATGCATCAGACAAAAATAATTAAATATATAATACAAATATATTAGCAATAAATATTTTTAACTTTGTGGATTATATGGTGCTTGTTATTTGGTCTGTAAAAACGCACAAGATGTTGTATCACGTCATTGTTATTTTGGTGTGTGTTTCCGGTATAATCCAGCCAAGTTTCTGTTTTTAAAACGATTTTTGTCGCTTTTAACTGACATTGAGTGAGTGATATTCTTAATAACATTTAATAACAAAAATATCAAAACAATTGATTCTTTGGGCTTTCAATTTGTCTTCTTGTATTTATAAACAATGGCTTTGAATCATAAGTAAATTTTTTAGCGAGTTTCTATAAAAAAGTTCCAAACAGCTAAAAAAAGCAACCAGACATAAATACAACTTCTTCTCTTTGAAGTAAATCATTATATATGCTAAACTGAAATTTACTGCAGTCTTGTTTACTTATTTGTGTAAACAAAGAACTCAGCTCATGTCAATTTAAAGCATTTGTTCTTGCTGCTCTATATGCGACGTGTTTGATCGTTTAATTTAAAACAACTCTTTGTGGTTAGTCCGGATATTTTATGCAAAAATCGCTGAGCTGCAAAGTTACAACCGAAGAAAGTTTTTTATTTAGGGCAGTTTTAAAGAGTCTTTCAGTTTTCCCATAGACCTAGAATTTACGACGAATTAGCAAAATTAAATTACCTTTTGCAATAAACAAAATTTCAAAATGAATAAATTGCCAGGGCTTTTTGTAAGTGACAAGAAGTATATTGTTTATGGTGGCAATATTTCAATAAACTTTAATTTGAAATATTAGATAGTATTTCTGAAATTTCGGAAATTTTTATATGTAGTTTTGATACTGGTCTTTAGTCACGCAACAACGGATTTTTTTAAGAAAATAAATTTATAACTATAATGAATGATTCTTTGTGGATACTAGATAGTATTACTGCTATATAGTAGTATCATATTCAGTAGAGTTGTATATAAGAGGGTGGGTGTAGTACTTGTCGCGTCGGATATTGTATGACTTAGAATTTCATTCATTTTAAAGTCAGTTCGTGGCGCGTGGGGATGATTGCCAAAAATAATTTCTCATACAAAGACGTCGTCGGCCAATATACATTCGTACAAAATTATCAATTAGTTGTTGTACTTCGATTGTTTTTAGTGGTTTGACAAGAATTCACAAGTAATTGTTGGTTTCTAAGATGTTCTGGCAAGCCGTACTGCTTCAGATGTCACTCTAACACTCGTGATCTCTTTGCCTTTAAACTTCCGAAAAAAACAAACACTAGTTTTTTACAAATGTTTTCTACAAATTGATAACCTCGACATTTTGCATTAACTTTTGTTTTGTACTATATGAATTTATTTAAAGCAGCGGTCTGGTGCTTTCTAGAAACTTATTCAGTTATTGACCAAAATATATATCTGTGCGGAAACGAAAAGAAAAATGGTGATACACAGCGACATTTTTGGGTTGAAATGAATAAATTTTTGCTTTGTACTTTGTATGAAATAGTAAGAAAAATAACAATCGAGAAACGAGGCGATAATTGATTTGCAGTTGAAGAAAGACCTTACTGGCTTACATAACGAACTAAATATGGCCCAATTTTTTGCGCAAGAATGGAAAAAATGAAGGAAAAAAATATTGTTTTTACAGTCTATCGAGCTCGTATGAAGTATATTTTGATAATCCAGAAATATTTTGTTTAACCAAAACATTTTTAGGCTTGAGTTGAAAGAAAGGACTTTTTCCGTTTTGAAAAGTCTTACACAAAGAACCATAGTGGGGTTTAGGTCAGCGGCTTTACGTCATTCACGTTCCGATGGGGCTTTGAAAGAGAAAGGAATCTCGGTAATTTCGATTCAAAAACTTATTGAGTTTCCTGTGTATTGAAGGAGATGTTGGTGCCATCTTTTTGTTACTGAATTTTGTGTTGTTTTAGTTTATATGATACAGAAGGAGACTTAATACGGTTGGGCAATTGCAAAATCGTAAGCAGAAGATCAGTTCATCTCACCGCGCTGTTACACACTGTGTTTAATATCGACGTCGAACTTATAATCCTGACGGATTCACTCAATGTGTACATTTACTTCAAGGAAATGAAGACATCTGGCCAATAATTCACCTCATAGCAACATTCAAGCAAAGTAAACAGCAAAAGGGTTTCGAAAACCAAGGTTTGGGTAGGAAAGCAACGTGGGAATAATACGAATAAGCGAACAGCGAGTCTGTTCTTTTGGCCTACAGTGTTTCAAATAGCGTCGCCATCGTGGGCCCTCGAAAGGTGTGACGAAACAACTCTCCCACGCGCCTTCTTGCTACGTAGTTTGACCCTTCTAGTCCGTGCACTTGGCATAAGACACGATGGGTTAACATAAAAAAATATTGTTTTGTCGAAGTGAGGATTTTTTATAATTCAGCGATCGTGATGTCAACGACCAGTCCAACAAAACGCGTCATTCAGCTTGGAAATAAAACGGACAAAACATCAGGAAAAACACTTTCGTCATCCTCTTTTCGAAAAACTGGTATGTTGAAAATTTTTCGAAGGCCATCCATGCACAAGAAACGTTCAAATCAGAATGAAGAGAGTGAAACAAAGGAAACAAAAGTTATCAAGGAAACACAAAAGTCGATCAAAAAGTCTCGGAGTGCGCGTGATCTTGAAGACCTTAAAAAGTATCACAAGGAATTTTGTACCGCGGTTAAATATTTTACACTGCTTCTTCAGAGGAGTGATACTGATATTTTAATGGCGAAAATCCCTGATAATGCTTCGCTAGTGCTGGAGTCAATAACTAACATTGACACTATGTTGGATACGTGTATTCGCCAGAAAACAAGTAAAGATTTTATAAAGCCTTATCGGAGAGCTATGCACCAGTGCATTGGGGATGTTGTTAAATGGACGGATCAGATGCTAGTTCGTGGAGCAACCGAAGCTGATAAGGCAAAAGGAGAACCTTTTATTTGTGCAGTTGAAACTAGTGTTCAACAGTTGATGGAAGTAGTTATTCCCCGACTTCATAAACAGGAGTTACATGATGAAATTAGAAATTCAATATTTTTGTTTGAAGATGACAGTTCATTAGCAGTTGACGAGAGTCAATATGATTATTCTTTAGGCAGGGGACGGAGGGACAGTGGTATCAGTGATGCTAGTGGGATTGTCAGTGACAATTTAGGTGCAAGAGATTCCCCACCTCTAAAACCACTATTGCCTTTACGAGATTCTGGCAGGGGATCGTACAATCACCTTAATGATATGAACAATTGTTATTCATCCCCTGAAAGCAGCCCTTATAATTCTCAAGAAAAACTTTTGAGCCCACCAGATATACACAAATGTGGCAGAAGATCAAATAATAGAACTGTAAGAAGTTATGTGGATGCTTTTGACCACTCATTTTGTAGAGAATCTGAATATTCCTCAAGTTTAAGTACCAATAGTTGTTATATAAGAACCCCACCAGACACCCCAGGGGGTTATCTTGATGAAACCAGATCTATTTACCATTCAGCGCAGAGTTCTTGCAGCTCATTCCTTTCAGCTGATGAAAGAGACAGTTTCCATTCTTATGAACAAGATTCTGAGGAAGATGCTGTGATCAAAGCTAATTTTGTTGGAGTTGTTGATAATCAGGTTCCTCCTCCATTGCCTAGAAAGACTCGTTCATTTCAAGTTTACATTGAACTGCTTGGGAATTACACTCAACCTTCAGAGGATGTCTTAATGCGACCATCATCTCTTTCCTTTGATGGAAGGTCTAATTCCTTGACATTATCTACGCCATCACCAACCAATGAGTTTCCAGTAGGTGAACAGATGAATGGTTTCTACGATCAACACAACCGAATACCACCCACATCACCTAGGTTGCAAACGTCTCATTTTGACTACAATCGAAATACAAGAACATTGGAAGGAACAGCTACTAAGTCAAATATGCTTCCAGTATCAGAGGAAGAGATCCGAAGTGTACAAAAAGAAAACAACATTAATGAAAGTTCAAGTAGTCTTAGCAGCACAGATGAAGATGAGAGTGCACCTGCTCTTGACTGTCTTGATGTTAACAAGTTTCTTGTAAAGCGTAAAGAGGACGATGGCAGTTCTGTGTTAACTGGTGGGGCAATAGATGCATTGCTTGTTTATGCAACTGGTGCAAATAAAAATGATCTTGCCTTTTATGAGGCTTTTCTTACTACTTATCGTACTTTTATCTCACCTAAAGACCTGATCAACAAGTTATTATACAGAGAGCGCAGATTCAAGGAAAGGGGACACAAGAAAGCAAGTCAAAATGCTTTCTTTCTTTTGCTGCGAGTTGTGGATGAGCTGACAGGCAAAGTAGAGAAATCTATCCTGGAACAGCTAATTCGAGAAGTTTATCGTCATCTCATTAATGGCCATCTTATTGTTGCAAAGCTTTTAAGAGATAAAATGCTACCAAAGTGTGAAAAGTATTACAGGAAATCACATTTGGTCAGTCATCCAAATCCCAAGAAGGAAATTAATACAAAAAGTTCTCTCCTTGATTTTCAGTCTGAAGATCTTGCTAAAGAGCTTACTCTTTTGGATGCAAAGAATTTCCATGCCATTGATTTACCTGAGATTTTGGCATGGGGCAAAGAACAGAATGAGGAGAAGAGTCCCAACTTGGCTATTTATACTGAACATTTCAACAAAGTTTCATATTGGTGCCGGACATATCTTCTTTCTTTTGAAAAGCAACAAGACAGAGAGAAGATTTACAGCAAATTTCTTAAAATTATGAAACACCTGAGAAGATTTAACAACTTTAATTCTTTGCTGGCACTTTTGTCTGCATTAGATTGCTCTGCAGTGAGGCGACTTGATTGGCCTAGAAATCTTCAGGAACAACTTGCAGAGTATGTAGCTTTGATCGACAGCTCCTCTTCCTTCAGGACATACCGTGCAGCAGTTGCAGCGGCAGAGGCACCTTGTATTCCTTACCTTGGTCTCATCCTTCAAGATGTCACATTTGTGTACCTTGGAAATGCTGATGAACTGCCAGATGGTAAGGTTAATTTTGTCAAACGATGGCAGCTCTTTAATATTTTGGACAGTGTACGGCGATTCAAGTTAGTTAGTTACAAATTTGAAAATGATGAAGAAATTTTGACCTTTTTTAATGACTTTGAAAACTATCTGAATGAAGATGATTTGTTTGAGAAATCACTGGTACTTAAACCACGATCTGAGAGCAGATTGAAGTAAGAATTGTATTACCTTTGGCAGGTATCGTATTAACTGTAAATACAGTATCTGTTCATCAAAAGATAGTAACAGTAAATTTAACATTATACTAGAGAAAAATATGTGTAGATTAGCATTAAAATATCTCTGCAAGTACAACTTTTTAAACAAGAGTAAAGTATCATGAAAGGAAATGAAACTCATTTGAAGTTTTATTACTTAAACTAATACACATGCAGTACGTGCCATACTTTGTATATAAATTTATATATACTACATTTGTTAAATCTATATACCAGTATCTTGAGTGTGTGGCTGGCCTTAGTAACTTTTGATTCTGTTAAATGATATTTATAACTGTTCTTGTTTTTGTGGAAAAATCTATTCTCAAATTCATATTTTAATCAACTATAAATTGCCTAATTTTTTATGAACTTCAAATATTTGACATGCTCTTAAATTTCTTTTTTATCTTCCGACATGTTTTCATTGGCAGTACTACGTTTGCTTTCTTCAGGGAAATAACTAAGTAGTTTGAAGTTGTAATGATGATATATAACTGAATATAAAAATCACAGGGTATGTGTTACCAAATAAGTTATTAGCATGATAAAGTTGTTGATGTAATGTTGGTTTCTCACACAAAAAGTGTAGAGCTTTTTTTGTTTTTAACTGAACATAGAAACCTCAAAAATGTCAATTATTGCACTGTAAATGACAAAGGTATTCATTCAAAATGCCAACGATTAAAATATAAAAGCTAGAAGTTTAAACAAAAGTTTTTGCATGAGCTGTCTTGAAATAACTTCTTAAATAGGTAGCAGTCTGAACAGTCCTTAGTCACCTGAAAATCATGCTTCTTGTTCCACTCCAAATTTAATTTTAAAAAATATGGTCTTTTAGTGCAGCAAAATTTTTATCTCAGAACACTGAAATTTAGAAGAATTTATCAAAGTAATTGTCAGAAAGAAATAATTATTACTTTTAATAAATGAACTATAAATTGAAAACTCAAACAACTTTTCCAAGTAGAGAGTGAGCTTTGAACTCATGCATCCTTTGACACAATTTATTCTGCTAAGTTGTGTTCTATGTAAGGCCTATAAATAGAATACAGACTAAACTATTATCCTTTATATTGACTTTGAGTTGAAGCCAAGCAGTGCGTTAAGGAAGTTAGTACAGGAAATTATAAATATCATTATAAACCATTTATTCTTACTTGTGTTGAAACAATTTAAATTATTTTTTGTTGGCCTTTGAATTGATTGTTTGTGCACTCTGCTATAGCTAGTTTATTAGCTTTCAAACTTATTCTGATCAATAATTTTAAAATAAATTAAAAGTTTTTTTTATTCATTCTGACTTGTGTTTTAAGGTGACAGTAAACTTAATATTAACATTTTTATTCTATTTTAAGTATGTTTCAAGTAAAATGCTTCAGTCTAAATTGAATATCTACAATAATGCTCTGTTAAGTTATTGGAAACTTCTAAACTAGAAGTGCGTTTTGTAAATTAGTTGGAGTAGTTACTTTGAGTTGAAACAGTAAAATTATTTTGAAAATATATATTTTTCACTTAATTAGCAAGAAAGATTTATTTTTAATTTTATGCAAGTAGATTCTGGGTGCATTAGGGAAATATAATCCCTAAATGAAGGGAAAAGTAAGTTACTGTTCTTGGTAATATTTTAACATCAAAATAAACCATTGCTTATAACAGTTATAAAACCTAAGTATTGCTGCGGCTTGTGAAAACAATATTTTGAGTCAAGTAAATTGACTCTTTCAACTTGAAACTGTTTCTGGATAAGTAGAAGAACTAGTTAAAATGCAGTATGGGTTTTAGTACTTATATGTTTGATAGCTTTACATATATTTATTAAATAAACCCCTTCTGGTAACTGGTATATCAGAGGATATAATGTCCATGGCTGATAGTTTTGTCCGAAAAATGAACAGTTGGCCGAGAAGCAAAGTTTTGAGGGCAACTTTTAAATTTTGAGGACAGTCTATCAGCCAAGAACATTAAATCCTCCAATATACCAGCAAGCCAGGAAAGGGTTTATTTATTTTATAACCCTCCACTCAAATACATATTGACTTATGTAAACAGATATACTTTTAATTAGTTGATTGTTACTTTTGTTTAAACTGTAGACTTTATTTTCAAACTGTAATGCATTAAAAGTTCTAATTCTCTAATTAATTTATTTCCTAATTAGTAACAGCTTTATTTAGTTACCTAAACTAAAAGTACAAGTTTGCTCCTTAGAAGACTGCCATACTTATCTATTTATGACATAGTTTTGCAAAAATGCATATGGTTTCAATTTATTACTTCTCACAAGAAAAGCAGAGATAGGCTCTAAAGAAGCAATCAGCATTGTTAAAAAAGACTTTTTTTGACTTCATAAAGTGGCCAGCTTATTTCACAAAAATAATATAATAGTTTAAAGTATTTTTTTACAAGATTAATATAGTAACACAGTTTTTTATTGTAACTAAAGATGATAGTTATTGTTTATGGGCTTTCTTAATATCAAGTGAAACTACAAGCTTAGCTTCATTTTATTACATTGAGGGATTTAAGGGGGGAGCATTGTGGCAGATGTTGATGTTTGAAAATACTTCTCAATCCAGGGGTTAGAAATTTTAGTGTAAACATCAACAACTACTCCCACTCCATCCCTCCCCCATTCCCACAATTTACTTGAAAGAAAAAGGTTGAACATTGCAGCAGTGATTTATCTGGTTATTCAGGTTTTATTCAGTTTTTAAAGATTTTGTTCTGTGCTCTCATTAATTTTTACCATTAATTAGTTTAAAAAGAAACTTTTTTAAATTAGAAAATAAAAGTACAAATTCAAAATAGTTTGCTTTTTGTAAAAGCTTCACCAAATCTCTGTTTCTGAGATGAAGAAAATTAAAAAATAAATCTCGAAAAGTCAAGTTGCATTTCCCTCCCTTTGTGTAACTGTTTCAAATTGATATTTTTTGCACCTTATTGAGTTACAGAATAAGGCAATTTAACTTCTAAGGAATTTTAAATGTTAGCATAAACATAGTTTATTACGAGTGCTCTTCACAACTGTATAGTTGTTTTATTAACATTCAACACACTGAAATAATAAAATACTTGTGTGAAACTGTACATGTGATTTTGCTTGGTAATTTAAATACGAAAGGATAAAATTGCATGAGAAAGAGTTCAGGGATTGATTTTAAAATGTCCCTCAAAAGTTGAGGTCTTCCTAAAATGGATAAAAAATGAGCTCTATCATGTTTGGAAAAACCAATTAAATGTATTAAACTAATTATGGCTGGAGAGGCCTCCTTTGTCAGTTTGTGGTAAAAAAGCAGATGAAATCTGTCAGCACCACAGGCAGCCCAAGCTATTATCGTGAATATGAATAAGTCCTCCAGGCTTTTCTTATTTAAAGTTTGATGATTATGTTAAAATTACACAAATTCATTGAATTGAGAGTAATAATGTTCTCTCGCCTCATTTCTGTGTTTTATCAATTCTTTTTGCAAGTTTTTACATCATTCTACTACTGCCGCTTTGAATTGCATGGGTAAGAGTTTGCTTGTGAAATTCAGTTCAGTGGTAAAAATGCATGAAAACTTGCAAAAATAAAGGATAAAACACAAACTAAAGTGAGAGAATATTATTACTCTTAAATCAATGTATTAGTGCCATTCAACATGATTATCAAAACCATACTAAGTTTCAAATATAAATAGCTTACAGCACATATTCATATTCGCTTGGGCTGACTGTGCCTGCACCTGAACTGTTGCATTTTCTGACCAAAATAATTAACAAATTCAAGTACAGATTTATTCACAAAATACTATTTTAGAAAATATGAGTAATTTTTGGCTGTATTAATAGTAAAACATGAAATTTCTTTTTTCAAGGCCATCCAAAACCCAAAGTACCACTGTAGATTTAAAAAAAAAAACTTGGTTCAAATCTTTGGAAAACACTTTTTAACTATACAAGATGTATGCATAGGTATTATCATATAGGACCGTGAGAAACTTGGTTCGAATCAAAATATGCTAATCAGTTGATAACATGAATATTAACCTTTTAAAGCGTGTGAACGAGTGTCTTCCCCCAAACTCGTTCCCAGCGCCTCTCTCTTCCAGAAAGGCACTGGGAACGAGATTGTCTTGTTCCCTGGTGAAATCTACAATTCTAGCATTACACATGCGTTACAAATATATTTTAATAACTCGATTAAAAGTTTACAGCTGTATGAGAGGGATTTCACCTCGCTCAGGCTATTAAAATTGAGAGATGTTATAAGAAATGGATAGGAAATACCATTTTATATGATAAAAATGCAAAATACTGGAAAGCGAATAAAAAGTAACGATTATTTTTCAATTTTTAGAAAAACTTCTACAAGAGCTTCATAAAAACCCAACTTTCGTGACTTCTGTGATGACGTCATTTAGTTAATGTCAAAATATGTATTTAATATCAAGGTACAGTTGTGCCAAAGATTTAAGAAGTTGGTCAAGCCGTTCAGATCTGAGGTCAAAAAATCGAGGTCCGTTCGACTCCCTCCTTGAGGCTTCTAGGGTTGATATAAAGTTTATAATTCTTCGCGTGCAACTCTATACGAGATCTTCACGGCTAAATATTATAATGGCGTTTTACCCAGAACAGTCTGAGTGAGACCAAAATCCGAAATTCTCTTCCCTAATCCAGACCGACTAGCACTCACTTATTTTTTTTCTTGATAGCTTGTGATATTGAGTTATTATCGATCTTTAAAATCTAAAAAAATATTAAAATATAACCATCGCCTGGTTAGCCTAGTTGGCAAGGTGGTACTATCGTGCGGGAGGCTTGGGTTCGACTGGACAAACATTCAGGGTCTTAAAAATAATTGAGGAGAAGGTGCTGCTTTTGCTCGAACATCTGCAAATGGTTAGACTTTCGCGTCTTCTCTGATAAGGACGTTAAACCGTAGGCCCTCGGAGACATCTATGTCTTTACGTGTGTATGTCTGTTATGTTAAAGATCTCCGTCCACCTTAAGCTTAGGCGGTGTTTACATGATGCCGGATTGAGTTTCATTCCGGAATGAAATAAAATTCATTCTGTGTTTACATGAAAAATATCCGCAAAGGATTTCAGTCCGGAATGAAATGGAAAGCTGTGGAGAGCCTGCAATTGGACAGCAGATA
>ERZ1740055.391-NODE-391-length-11504-cov-7.535418_pt1 | contig 11504 bp, 8 predicted proteins | sample MGYA00581747_ERZ1740055 | MGnify/ENA primary metagenome ERZ1740055 (study PRJEB43018, sample SAMN04849739) | marine metagenome | isolation source: floating plastic debris | place: Pacific Ocean | collected 2008-08-28 | study: EMG produced TPA metagenomics assembly...
TAAAGTTCTGGATAATTTGGGGGTGGTGCTATTAAAAACATTAAAGTTTGAACGAACAAAATCCGAACGCTAATATTATCACCAACCTTAATCAAAGCTACAATTAGATCTAGAAACAATTTCCTCTTAGCAAACAATATAGACTTTTAAAATAAACTTCACGGTTTTTTTGACAACAATATCTTTTAGTCCTAAACTAAACAAAATTCTATCACGCAATGTACCAAGCGAAATTTCTTTTAATGGAAACATACTTCCTTTACATCTAGTGCGTTTCTAATTATGTACAAAAAGGTGCAATTGCATAGAGGTCTGGCTCATCAGGTGTCTGCAGATTATCAATGACATAGAAGAAGGTTATACATGTTTTTAAAATACTGATTTAAGTAATTAAATAACGTATCTTTCTATATTGCTCAACTTTTCAAATTCAAGAAATTTCAATACTACTTGAAAAGTATCTGACTATTTTTGAGCGTAATGGTATACACAATAAGGAAAACGGTATATCTCTTTCCAGACTACCACGAAAATGTTCAGTTTACAAAGTTTTGAAATACGTTAAAAGTTTTTTCAGAATCTTTTAGTTGTTATGTATGAAGAAGCCATTGTGTTTCTTTAAAAACGCATTTCCTAACGCTGAAGTGTACAAACACAATGACTTTCGATGCAATCTAAAAAATTCTAAGAAATCTTTGTTGGTCGAAATATAAACATAACAAGTGAGATTAATGAAGATGTCAAGAGTTTCCCGAAACATGAATTTGTATGGTTATAACTAAGGGCCAAATAAGATACATGTTGAAATTTGCAAGCATGTTAATGGCAACACATTAGTAAAGATTTCCATCTTGGAGTTCACCAACGTCGTAATTGATGGCAGCTAGCCACTAGTTAGGCGACAGAGGCGGAGCTTAATTGAATAAAAACAATTGGCATCACAACAACATCTTGATTTACCCCTAAGGGGTTCCGTATGCCATGGAAATATGCACGAAACACCACGAGTGTTCAGCTTTTTAATGTAGGGCGTTTTTACGGGTATTCTATTTTCAAGACATCTACAGATCATTAAGAATACAATCCGTTTTGATCTCCGGGGTATCTTTAAAAAAGGGTCTCTAAAAATTATGCCAAAATTATGTTTCGGTTGAATAGATTTGATTAATTGACAGAAATTGAACAAGAACCTGCCCTTGATGTCATAAGCATCAAAAACAATGCTGAGCACGTTCACTGAATTTGTTGTCCTTTCTACAAATAACCGTCGCTGTTTAAATGGCCAGCTCAAACAGTAACGTAAGAAAGCAAAAATAAAGCCGAGATCAATCGTATGCCTTGGACTGAAAAGCAAATAAAGATATCACAAAGGGGCGTAGCATAGTCCCTAGAGCCCTTCCGACTCTGTGATAGGCTAACTTAGTCGTAATTAACTGAGAATCAGTCTCGGCTATCATGCAATAACCAACTCTACAATCAGTTGACTAAAGCAATCCTTATCTCTTGTGTCTTCTTTAGAAGAAATAAACTTCCGTACTAGTTACTACCACGAATATTAAAATATTTCTACCTATCTAATCATTCAATCGAGAAACGGATAGTTAAAATTCGAAAAACTGGCATTTCAACAGTTAATTTTAAACCCAAGAAATAATAATTATAAAATTGAAGTTAGTTGCTTTCTACTTTAAAGCAATTAGACAACATGTAAAACATATCGTTGACAATGTTGGTTCACAGTAATGGATAACTCATAACGCCCTGTCGCTCATTCAGTAAACACATCGATCTATACCCGGAAAAAAAAAACAGTCGTTAAGACCTACAGCTTTAAGCGTCTGTCAAGATGGAAGCTTTTGAAATTTGTCATGAGCATGTTCATTCATTTTACTTCAAAAAATTTTGAAATCTATGCATTTCATGAAATTGTCAACTCTAATGATATAAAGATTTGAACTTCCAAATAAAAAAGTAGTAAAATATTGCACAAAGACTCTGAATATTCTGAACCACTTTGGATATCCTGTTGAATTCTAAAACTATAAAATTTCTCTACATTCCGCAGATGCAGAACTGAAATGGCAAAGTCCCCAGCAACTGTCACAAGGTTACGACAAAGTTGACCGAGGTTTTATAAGTTTTGCATTCTAGTTTAATGAAGCAGTCACCGAATACAGCGAATTATATTTACTTCCTCCTCAAAACTTTGTTAAAGCTAGCTCTGTTTCGCTTTTCGTGATGAACAAGATTTAATCGTCCCTTGTTGAATAAGCTAGCAACAAATCGGCTGGTACAGTTTAAAATTACAACTGAGTCGTCAACTAAGTCAAACTACACTATTATATTGATCCTAAACAGCCGTGGTTACTCCAGTGACAGAAATTAAAAGTTTACAGTTAACTTAAGTAGTTCAGATTAAAAGTGCTCAGATATCTGCCCATCACACAAACTGCACTTATACAAGCTCTTAGAAACCACAAGAGGACGAAAAGAGAAAACAAATGCCTCTTTGTTTGCCAAAAAAAAGATCCTCGCATAGCGTCCTACATCAAATCGTGACAAACTCCATTGTTAAATAACTTACTCTTATCTTGCTTAACCTAATCTAAAAACCTTTTGAACCAACAGACAATGAATGAGCAGATGCCAAATAAAAGTGTTTCTGGTCATAGGTAAACTCTGGTAAAATTTAAGTGTCAGAGCAAGACAACACCAATTAAAACCGAAAATATGCAAGATGTTATTTACTTTGATGTCTGTAAATGCTAATATATATATTTGAAGACATCTTGTATTGTTTCAAACGATCTTTACCTTAATTTAAAATACTTTGCAGCTAAAAAATTCTATTTTTTAATTATAACCACTCCGTTTCCTTCAGTTTTCAACTATTGGTCAAATACGCTTTAATTCAAAATATTAAACCGAATACTCTGTAATCTAAGAATTAATATTATTAGAAAAAATGCCAGTCTCGATTAAAAATGAAATATTCGATGAGTTTATACAAGCGGTAGTCTAGTGACAAAAATAGTTGAACATGTTTATATTTTTTAATATTGGTACTGCAATTGTCAATTTTGGGAATCTCTGTTTTGTCTTCTACTCAGTACTACGGTGTCAGTCACATTTATGACACTTTTAACTTACACAACGTACTACTCAGAGTTAAAACCTTTGGATCATTGTCTTCAAATGTGTAATAAGATGGTGTTTTGTGCGTTAGCCTCCTTGAGAACAGCTCTGCCCCTTTAAACCTGTTCGCCGATACGCATAAGCCTTTAATATATATAAAGTTTTAATCGTTCAACGAGATCCCATGATATTACTTCTGCGCCGGGATACCCAAAGTAAAACTAAAATGCATCAAGTTTGCCATAGACATTGCTGATTAAAATATGATGACTTTAAAACTAAAAATTTTGGTGATGACCTATTAATCTTAAACCTATCAATATCACAATTTTTACGTTTTGATTCTATATTTAATAAAACAAAGCTAGGTTATTGTACATCGGATTACCAATATTAATTGAGGAGAGAGTTATGAAATTAAAGCACCAAAAATTATGAACAACAGCTTATAACAAGGTTTTGTGCTATAAATTCTGCGATCGACACTTGTCTGTTTAAAGTATCTTCCCGCATCAAGTCCAGGATTGACAAGACAAAGGAACTCTATCATGAAACTCGGCTGATAGGGTCCGCTTTCAAAACTCACTGATATCTTCTCTCTTACGATAATTTACCCATATTTACCTTTTTTGTAAACGCAATTGCATTTTACTTTAATAATAGTAAATAACAACAGGAAAAAGTCATGTATTTGTGTCTGTTCTTAAAAATACTTCAAAACCTTCACGTCGGCGTCGCCTATTATTATTAAACAATGTTTGACAGCGAGTCTTTCAAGAAATGAATTCGCAAACATTGTTAACCGTCAATATTTACTGCTAAAGCAAAAATATATTTACTCTATTTCACATTTTAAACTCACGGGAGTGCCTGCTATGTATCCAAGTGTTAAAAAGTCAGTAAGTGACCATCGGTTCCTTTCGGATGAGAAAGTCAAGTATTTAAAAGAATACTGTAAGTGATGCTATCTCAAGTTTTGGTTCTTTAGAAACTTTTCAATCGCTAGCGATATATAGATAACTAGTAGGGGATATGGTTTATAAATTTCTCCATGACCAAAAGTTTTTTCATAACGGTTTCTGTTGCTGGTATAAAATTGAGCGAAAATTACTTCTTGTCTCTTTAAAATTATCAGAGAGAAGATAAAACAAATTCATGCAAGGTGATTTTTTTTTTGTTTTAAACGAGAGTGCATTTCAGCAAAATTTAAATCTTTGAAATGAACTGAATCTGTAAGACTTGTATTGAAAACTGAACAATCCACTCAGCACTCCCTTTATTTGCCTGCTGTTTTTGTGTAAATTAGTAAATAATTATTTATGCATTTTAACCACAAAACCACGCGTTGCCAAAAAAGCAATTATTTTTTAGTAATAAAAAAATACTAGCAATTTCCAACATTCTTTTGTAAGTATTTTTAAAAACGTATCTGCGGAGCTAAAGCTATTGGGAAAAAATTGAAAGACAAAAACACTTTTAAAACAACATTAATTGACACTGTACCTGTATTTAGGCACAACGCGTGCGATGAGTCACTTCTTCTTCGACGATTAATCGCCGCGGATTTTTCAAAATTTTCTGGCGACGAACTTCTAGCACGCTTGTTCACAGGTGAAAAGGGACTTTCGTCTGCAGGTTCCGAACAGTCTGAGGTAGATGAGCTAGACTCCCTGGAGGAGCTTAACTCCGGAAGACCATTCTTTGACGAGGAATGAAAATGATCCAAATCTGACGCTGAGAAATGTCTGTGAGAAACTATGGGGTCAACACTTCCATCCGTTTGCCAGGCAGGGGAAGATTTAAAAGAGTCTCTTCTTTTCCTTGGAGATGTTGGAGAGAGACTGCATTTGCTTGCCAGACGACCACGGTTCTGCAAAATGTAGAAATAAAACCAATAGTTAGCTTCGCGATCAAATGTCGACAAATTCATTGAGACAGTTTGTAGCTACCAGGTATTAAACGCGCCATTCAATCATGGTCTATTTCACAAATCATTAGTTTTATCAACAAAAAAACTGCATTAAAAATATATGAATGGCTGAATATTAAATTGTTTCTTCCGGATTTGCTAAATTTTACAACGACCACCAGTTAAAGTTATTTGTAGCAGACATACATCTCACCGGTATCTTTTGTAAACGAATATTGGTCATGTTTTTATCAGATATTTTAATATTTCTAAAGGAATTTTTTGTTTACGTAGGTTGAATGCATTAGCAATCAAGGTTGAAGATGTCCGATCTCTTTAGCTATAAGCCAACAATTTTATCAGATGTGCCCTTCGACCACACAAACCTTTTTATCAGTAATTATTCCTAATTTCATTCGCGAAGAGCAATTGTTGACTAAAATCTGACACTTTGATCTGCTTTTGACGTAAATCGCAAAAAGAAACCTACAAAGATGACGAACCCAATTAAAGTACTGACAGGACGGAATTCCTTCTTCAAATGACAAACTTTCGTCTTGCGGATAAAACCCCAAATTATCCCACCGGAAAGTTTCAAAATAGAAATTTCGACGTTATATTTGGTAAACAATACTACGCAGGACCAACCTCCAATGCTCCATTACGAAAGAGTCAAAACAATTTTTTTCTTTGCGTACGTGATAAAATTTCGTACATTTTGCCGTGACCACGAACATACCTCGACCTCCTGCGAGTGAATGCAATTTGATGCCTAGCGTGACAGCTGACCTTTTAGAACCTTTGATCAATCAGTATTATGACTCCGCCTCTCGAATTCCCTTCGCAGGAAATTTACAAACTCATTCCGGAATACAAAAATCAAAATCTGTACAAAGCAAATGCTGTACACTATTTTTCCGCTTTTTATATTTAAAATTTGTTTTATTCTGAGTGAGAAAACCAACAGTTTAGCGAAAAGCGTTAGAATTTCCGGTTCACATTAGCAGTATTTCTTTCGTTTCAATAAAATGAGTTTTTTGTTCTGAGTTAATCTTTTAACTAAATGCTTTATTTCCCTGCACTCTGCAACCTAGTTTTAGGTTTTGAAAGGTCGTCATCCACAGAAGGAATGGTATATATGAATCTGCTACAAACCTCGATATTGTACGGCGCTAAATGAAATTCAATTGTTGCAAGGCTGACCAAGACCAAGGGAAATGAAGAATAAAGTCAATATAATGCAACAGATAATTACCAAGTTTCGCTTGTGTGTTTTTTTTTAGATCTGGTTTGTATTTAGACTCTTGGGAACAAAATTATGGGTAAAATATGGATATAGCGAAGCACGTCTGACATCCAGCACGCTCTCGTAAGTGGAGCCGTGACGTCGTGGTAATTCACTATCGCTGTGTGCTGATGTATTTCCATGGTGACTTGATGTTAACAATGATTTCTTTACGTAACGAGCTAGTCGCGGACATTCGGTGCCATCCGCACGAAAAAGCAATTATCTCCATGAATCGCTTACATTGTTTAGCGGCCTTAGTGTCTGCTACATACCTTGGCCAAGAAATAATCGCTTGATAACCGCAAAAAAAAATAAACAAGAAATGCCGCTAAAGAAACTTCGCCATCATCTCGACCCAACAGGTGTGAAGAAATTGCAATATCCTGCTAGTATGGCGCTTGGGCGATTCAAAATAGAAAACACACAAGACTTGGGAGAACCATCCTGAACAACCCAGACAACTCGCACCGCGTAGGAGTTATTTTACACGTTCCAGTATTTCCGACCGCCGTATTGTTTTATGACACATTCGCCATGGTTGATATACCACGGCTTCAATCTCCCGTCCAACCCGATTTACTAGCCACAAATTTTTCATATCTGAAAACTTTTGTCGTACAATAAACAAAGGCTTGTCTATTGCACATAATGCTGAACAAAACCATTTTCGAATTGTGCAGGTGCTAATTCGAGCAAGAAACTAATTTAAATTTTCAATATTTTGCCGACCGTTTTCAAATATCGCACAATAATGAATTTAGAAATGAAAAAAGAAACCGCGCTTGTTTTGTTCTCATTTCTTGTCAATATATTTCTTGCTAAAAGCACAAAAATTTACAAAAACTTAAAGCTTCATCTGACTTATTTTTATGATAAATGACTGGCAAACGAAAAACCTAGAATGTTAAAAACTATTTTCATCTTTGGATATTAATACCACTAACAAAGCACGCGCAAGAAAACGCTATGAATTTAAATCAAGAGTTTATATTTTGGTCACGAAATTCAATTACCGTGGAAGCGAAAGGTAGGAAGAAACGGCGAACAAAATTATGATTAGAAATTATTTTTAAAGAACTTACCACAGGAGAAGAGATTCTACATCCTAAACAATCGCAGATTGGTGGATGGACTTTTATGAGACCTCTTCCGATTAGACTTTTTAACGATTTTCCTTTATAGCGAATACTTCTTTTCCAGTCTTTCGCAGTTTCTCTTCCGCTTATGTATTGCAGTTCGTTTGGCGTCAGCCACTCCGACTTATACAAAATACAAGGTCCTTTACTGCCTTGGCAAAGCTTTGAAACGTATAGCAGGGCCGAATTTTCGCCGCATTGTATTTCAAGAGGTTCCTCAGAGACAAGGTTTTGATCGTGTAACCGCTCGTCATCGAGTTTTGGGGCTTCGCCTGCAGATTTCGGAGTTTCAGTTGGTTCATGTTTGACAAACTGAAGCTGTTCTGTGGCCAAATCCTGAAGATTATTGCTAGGGGAATTCGTACTCGGCATGTTATCCAAGTGAGAGGGCATTTGCTGTACGGATGTACCACTGTCATTTGGCACGTGCATTGAGTCACGGTTGGTTCTGTATTGCAGTCGCTCTTTCATACGATTAAATTCCACACCTTTCTGATAACCTGCTTGTGTGCTTGACTCCAAATCTCTCGTTTCGTTACCTGGATTAAATTCAAAAGCCATTTTCATAACCGATTTTTGATTTTTAAAACCTTAAGATTTTAACGCAGTGCCGTTTTTTCGATCTCGACCTGCACGGCATCATTTCTTGCTGTATCCTCCGAATCGAGAGTGATAAATGCCTAAATGTTTTAAACTGAGAGCCACACTCCGGTTGTGAAACTGACGAAAACAAACGACGAAAGCCGTCTGTCGCCGTGCGAAGCTGTCGCTGATGATTTGAAGTACTACCTGACAATCGCCTGGGCAATATGATTGGATAAAGACCTGTCGGAATTCAAACACGCAATTAGTGCAGCCAATCACACCAGCGGATATTGGTAAATATAAACCCTCGATATTACAACATTTATTTGTTAAATGTAGATATTGCATGCGTTCGCCATGTGCATAATTTGCGTGAGGTGGACAAATAATAATATAACAGAATAGAACCGGTTTTCTATATAATACGGCGCTGAATATTGGCCAAGCGAGCCAAATACTGGTTGATAAGCTTCCCAGCGCAGCTTAATCATGATTGGTTAGTTAGTGTTCAGTTCTCAACCAAACCACTTAATAGTGACTTAACCAGAAACATTGTATAAAAAAGAAATGCGAGATTTTTAAAACTTGGCTCAATATTTTTTCAACGCGTAATTTAGGCAACTTGAGGAGAACATTTTATCTTATCTCCGATAGATAAACCTTGAGTGGCTCTGACGCTTCAAACGTCAGCTCCTTGCACTACTCACGGCTATGATCAACTACCAGTTCCTAGAGTTGGCGCACTAAGATAGTTTTTTTTATAAATTCACTATTCAATTCATATTTAATCTTCTTCAGCCTATTTTTAAAGTACAGAAGTTAAAAGAAGAACCAAATGTTCGTCACTTCCGAACAGTAAGACTCTATTCTTCCGTTTTAGATTTTGATGTTTACTTTTTTCCGCATATAGAAACTTGAGGTTAGGAAATATTTTGTTCATTGTTTGGTCGCCTGCAGACAAAGGTTCTGTAATTTAAAATTGTCCCCACACTCTACTAATACTAGCATTAAGCCCCTTCAAAAAATATCCGGTTTATGATCATAATTTTTTCAAAACTAAGTAAAGAAGACGCTTTTTTTAGGTTAAATTTTTTTGTTGACTACTGAGTCTGATTGGAAGTAAATCTACACCACTAACATGATACGATGCATATTACAATACAATCTACTGTATTCATCCTGTATATTTTTAATGTACTCTTTGCTATAGGCATAGTTTTTATACTTGTGCTGGAATTAAAATTTTCACATGGCTTGGTCACTGACCACATATACTGTAAGTAGTTGTGTTTCTGAGTTGTGGCGTATAAAACGGACTCAAGCGTCGAAATATGCCTCCAGACCAACTGTTAGAAACTCTGTTTTAAAATGGTTTCGCAATGGGGAAAAAGTTTTCATTTTTTTTTTTTATGTAAAAAGTTTAGCTATGCACTAGCAAAATCAGTAGAGAGCACTGATGATAAACCGAGATAGAATTCAGTGGCCTTATAGCTAGAGAACCAATAATTATACCGCATAATACAAGGAATTTTATAAGGAACTGTAAAAGTTCTAACCTTCGCACAGACAATAATAAATGAGATATAAAAAGCCACATGCGACATTTTTTTTAAAAAAACAAATAACTTCCGCTTGACTACAAATGTCCGTTTCTCGTTTGCATCAATAAAAGTACCTGTTGACCTTGAAACAACAGCTCCAAAATTTTTGAATTTCAATTTTCCAGAAAAAAACTAATTGTTTGCAAAACTACTGATCCTAACGCAGATAAAATATTGGTTTTTAAAAACGTCTAAAAAATGTTAGCCAATTGTGGCGTAAATGTTTTTTTTAAAAACAAACACCAGCAGCTGAGTGTCCCTTTTGTCCAAACAAAAATGCGTAAGCAAAATAATATATTACGTCAAACAGTTCTTTTGTGAGAAGGTCACGCAATGAACGTGTCCAAAATTAATCCTGGAGGGTACTCCCGACTATACGGGTATTTGCCGCTGTTTCAGGGTATGATTTTCAGACCATCCAGTATAGAACAGGGTGTATAAATCAGGGAGATTTTTGTCTAGTACAGGGTATAAAATTTTTTGAATGTCTAAAAACCGTTTAGTACAGGGTGCAAAAATTCTTCCCAGTGAGAATTGGTTTTACTGAGTTTTGATGTGCGTGAAGTTTTTCCTGATTCACAACCCTGACCTCTGCTTAAAATTCATTTGCTAATAGGCGATGATTCTTTGTCTAGTTCCCCAAATACACACACAGAACAGGGTATCAAAATTTAGAAGAGGGTCAGGTCCAGTGGCACACCCCCACCCAAAATGCTGGTGAGTATACCCCCCCCCTCCCCCTATCCCCTTCCTCCCTCAGGCAAAATTCCTGCCTTAAGTTTTTTTTTTTGAAAAATTTATTTATAAAAGGTTGTTTTTGTTTGAAACTAAATGTTGCAATGAGCAAGCTAATGCTGGCGCCATAGATTTCCGTTTTTGCGTTTTATGGCTAGTTACAACTCTTTTTATTTATTTATTTTTTTACATTTTGAAATTAAATTAATTTCCACAAGTTTCTTATACCTCTGTCATTTCTGCGAACTAGAGTAGCGATCGAGCACAACACTAATCTCGACGAGCTACTTATGTTCATCACTGTACTAACGCAGTGGCTGATCACGGGGTGTTGTTTAGATGTCTTTACTAACACCAGCTACAGTTGGGTTAAATCATGTAACTTTATTTGATATAATATGCAAATTACTACTTTTTTAAACAATTTATCTCTTGATCCTTGGAAAGTCTTGGACAATTAGTTGGAACACGCACGGTCCACGCTGAAAGTGAAAACGCAAACGACAAGACCATGAAACTAAAACAAAGTTGTCGAAATATTTACATTTCAGTAAACACGACAATGATAAAATTTTGATTAAAATACACTTACCTTTGTGGCAAGAGTTTCCCTGTCAAAGACAGCCTCCGTTATTCGCATTCCTACCGTTACCGAATGGCACAGTAAAAGTATGTGACTTGACAACTGGGGGACCCAGACCCTGAAGAAAAGAAGTCGACCAATGATTGGTCCGATCAGTACACAAAGAACGGCAAAGTTATGTCGAGATCCGAACATCCGCTCAACACGACAAAATCTGAAACTGATGCTGGCCTGGTGCCCAGCAATAACATGTTCCGGTTTTTCCATGAAAAGGCAATAACTCAATAAGCTAATATTTAGACAGGAAACAGAACTGTTTTTTGCTTTGTTTGTTTTAGATATGGTGCAGAATAGCTGATAAAGCAGTGTTTGAATTTCGTACGAGGGCGGCGGAATCGGGGGTTTCTGTTTCTTATCACTGAAAAGAGCGCGCGCGCCTTCGTTTTATTTAACAAATAAAAAATGTTCTTCAAGTTGGAGGTTTTCACCAGGCTATGAAGACACGGAGAACATGTTTTATTTCTTTTATAAA
>ERZ1740055.392-NODE-392-length-11487-cov-7.745451_pt1 | contig 11487 bp, 7 predicted proteins | sample MGYA00581747_ERZ1740055 | MGnify/ENA primary metagenome ERZ1740055 (study PRJEB43018, sample SAMN04849739) | marine metagenome | isolation source: floating plastic debris | place: Pacific Ocean | collected 2008-08-28 | study: EMG produced TPA metagenomics assembly...
AAAATGTTCAAGCATACTTGCTTACTTCTAAAACTTCTCGTCCCACTTCCGAACACTTCGACAGTCTATTAAGAGAATTTAATCGGTCTATTTGCAACTTCGAGTTTTCAAGATGACAACTAATTAATTTTCATGACAAAACGGGACCAGAGAAAAAAGTCCGGATAATTGAATAGTCCGGATAATCGAATAGCCCGGATAATTGAGGTTCGACTGTACTGTGAGTGTTGCTGTTGATTTCTAAAGGCGCTTGCCTATGTTTATTCATCATTCTGTCTACTCAAACGTAACAGGCTGCCCAGGCCTACGCGACCCGCATTTTAGAACCCAGCCTTTTACTCGGTTTTGCTGTGGACAATCACTAAAGACATTCAAATTCTTGCAATTTTTGCTTTTTCAGAGTCAGCATGATCTCGATTCTCTTTTCTTACGAAAAACCTCTGACAAAGTGCTAACGCACAATCAGGTTTGTGCTTTCTCTACGGCGATGATCAAACTTTTCAACCCAGAGTTGATTAAACCACGTGCTCCACTCACTCACGTGATCACACCCACCTTACACTAATCCTTTAAGATAAAACGATGTTCAGAAATGGAAAGAGCGGGTTAACATTAGTTCAGAAGGCATAGTTTCAAGTCTCAAAGTTAAGTGCTTCAAAAGTGACAGCGAATATATAATCAAAATTTTTCTAAAGAAATGTATGTGAAAATGGTACTAAAGTGCAAGTCGTCGGAAAATATCCTATATTCTGTTGCTTGACATTTTTTATATAATTGAAGTCAACAGCTGAATCGAAACTTTGCCATCTTACCAATGCCAACCTTCTCTTTCCATATTCAGATGCAATTTTGTTATAGCTGATTTGTTTAAGGTTAGCTGTGGTCACGTGACCCCACACTGCAAAGAGTCTATTGTTTTTTAACCCCTATTCAACAAGTATATTTAGAACGAAAATTCTAATTTGATAGTTGTATAAGATCACTTCACCTATCCTTGAAAGTTCTCAGTGTCATAATATGTGGTGTGGTTTTCCTTGAGCTGAAAGACTGTTGCGAAAAGAGCGGTGTTACGCAAGGCTAGCTATACTAATTACATATGCAAAACCCAGTGGAGAAATTGAAAATTTATTGGTCGCTAAAATGTAGGATAGATTATCACCTAATCCATGGGTTTTTGCTAGAAACTTCTAACCAAAAATCTAATCAATGAAAAAAAGCAGGATATTTCATATAGTTCGCTTTATCTCATTGGTTCATCTACTGTCCATTGTCAAGTGATTAGCAAATTTAAAAAAAAGTGCTGTAAATTCGGTCTTTCCAAACATTATGACTTCACAAAGATAAATAATAAACGGATATCAACAATGATTTTTAAATATATCTAACCTGTCGAAAACGAGCAGAGCGCAAGTCGGCCATTTTCGAAAAAATATATTTGCAATTCAACATAACAAACTTTTAAAAAAGTATTATTTGGTAAAAACAAGTTAATGACCTTGTTGAATCTAAACTGTTTGATTTTCAAATTAAATGCTCCGTTGATTTTTTAGTTTCAAGCGATTGCAAAACAATAGAAAATTCCTTCTGTTTGTACCACTGTTTACAAAAATCTGAGAAGTGATTATCAAGAACGCCGCAATGGAAATATTATCGCGTTTTCGATGGATTACAAACATCTCATCGTAGATGTCATAAATAAAACCATATCAATACTCAATTAATGGCAAGTCTCTCCGGAATAGTAATTAGGTGTTAATTAATTAACGGTTGACCAATCAAAATTTACTAATGTACTCCAATGCCTCAGAAAGCCCCAATTTTAAAAACGTTAATTTCAATTACTGCAAAGACAAAGTATGTCCGCATATTCTTCTGACTATGAACTCTAGTTAATAAGTTTTCCTTCAGGAAAAAAAAATCTATATTTCCAGGACATATATATGCGGACCTAGATATTTAAAAATACACTTTTGAGTTGTTTTAGAAGGTAAATTCAAAAGAATTCCGATTCACTAAATAAGTTTTACAAAGTGCTAACGGCTGAACGAAGCAAAAGTTATCTACGTGATACAATCACGATTCCGGAAAGAAAAGACAAACGCTTCATGCAAAGATCTATAGATATGTATATTTAAAATATTTAAATTTTTAAAAACCTTGTTCAAAATTTGTTTGGCTACAATAAAATCCGTTAGTTTTAAAAAAAAACTGCAGAAACAATGCTCATTTGTTGAAACGAATTTTTAAAAATTCCTTTATCCAACAGAAAATGATGAAGAGGACAATTGATCACACTTCTTCCTTTATTTCGTAAAAAACTGTTTCATAGCAAGCCAACCGAGACTGTTACAAAGCTTGAAGTCTGCTTAAACAGGTTGCAGGAAACTTTACTGGACAACCTAAATATTTTTGCAAAAAATTTTAAAAAAAAACTTGTAGTTTGCATGGAAAATGAGAGAATACATATTTCAGTACAAAGTGACAAATTATGAAATGATAACAAGAACTACTATCAATGACAAATTTGTGGTAACTTTTACTCACTAAAGTAATATTATGTCTGAAAGTTTATATTCAACAATGAACAAAAATAGGTGTTTTGTATTATGGTATTAAAGGAATAAATTCAATATTTAATTTTTTATATTGATCTTACTTCTGGGAAAATTCAATTTAACGTAAGACTAACAAAATTACACTCTCTTTGAATAGTAAAAGATAATGCAAAAACAAAAGACATTTGTACAACAATATTTTTTCCCTCTGCCTTCGACAACCAGACTAAACGAAGAAGCACTTTTCAGCAAACACGTTGAACGGTTTTAAGATAAACTGCAATATCGTTAATTTCTAACTCTCATAAGTAATTTGGATTGCTATTACACAATTGAGACGGAGCTGTTAATGACAAGAGTTAGAAATACAATATCCAGTGTCTAAATTTGTTTTAAAATACTCCCGATGGAGCAAGTTATACTAATGTTTTAAAAAGTGTGCAGCTCTTTGTAAATACCTTTATTATGTGGTCAAAACTTTTAACATTTTTGTTGTGTTTGTTGCTATGATGCAGTGTAAACGAAAAAAGCAAGAGAAAGCTTAAAAGAACAAGAAAGATGGTGATTGTAAATCTGTCTCTGAAGAGATGATGAAATCATAATAAAAATGAAAGAATCAGATACAAAGAAGCTTTAATTCACTGAATACATATCCGTTTAATTTCACACATACACGCACGTTAATGGCCTAAAACAATTGTCATTACTCAATAGTTGATACTATGTAAAAGATTTAGCCAGGTTTCATAGTCGGTGGTTCGTTTATAGCATACAGCTGCTAACAACGACTATAACCGTGGTTCAGGAAACTGGATTCATCTTTCACTGAGCAGTCAAATCTTGATATTGCATTCAGTCTTTTTTCTTGTAGTTATTTTTAAATAACACAGGAAGTGATATTATATTTTTAAAAAGGTAAAAGTCCAGTCGGCCATTTATAAAAAGCGTATTTGACACACCTCGAGTCGATTCCATGCGTCTGTCCGCGTGGTTTGAATCGCTATAATAAATATCTTGTTGGTTAACCCCCGAGCAAGGGGTTGTTTGTATAAACAGCGTGGAAAATAAACGCGTAATTTCAAACCGAATCATCTCTATTCGCTATCCGTAATTATTGACAACAGAACATTATAACTTGAAACCCCAAGAAGTGACAGCGGAAAGCAGCGAGAAAAAAACAACCCGGTTTCCTCTTCAAGAATTAAGATGGTCATAACCGATAACTTCAATTTAGCGGCAATGACGAAAACTATGCGTTACGTTTCAGTAAGAATAGAAAAGCATAGGAAAGAAGGTATAGCCGAGACGGCTCAAGATTTAAAGTATTGTAAGGTAGAGATGTTTCGAGAATTATATACCTGTAACCTGATTGTTCAGTACCTCACAACTCACTTCGAAATCTCCTTTAAAAAGAAACTTGTAACGCTGTTTTGATTTCTTATTAAAGCTTCGAGGAAAGCAAAACAGGCTTATCGTGTTGAGCAAGACAAATGTTACACCAGCCACTTCAAAACTAAAACGAAAATTCACTCACTGTGATTGAAAACTGCCGTAAATGTTGTTACGACCAACCTTGTTCCAGACCCCCACGCACCACTTTGGGAATCGAAAACCCTGGGAATAAGTATAGGTAGCCAAGACAGCGTTTTCATTTTTAGTTGAGTTGTATGCGTTAATGAAGTTGAAATTAATTAACCAAGAATTATACGTTCACTTAAGGTTGAAAGTTCATTATAATGCTTTCATTTTTTTTCTTTGAAATATAGAAATTCTAACCCTCTGGAAACACCAATAATGAAACAAACGGCCTGGTAATCTCATTTGACAGTGATTTGTATTGGCGTGTGTGTTTGCGAGGTTGTTTCTTTCCTTTTTTCTTCATTCCCTCCTTCCGGTTAATTATTTTCTTTCTACTTAAATTTCTTCGCTGCTTTATTTCTTCTTTCCTTAGTTCCATTATTCTGTCCAGTTCCTTCCTTCCTTCCTTCCTTCCTTCCTTCCTTCCTTCTTTCCTTCCTTCTTTCCTATTTTCCTTCTTTCATCATTTTCTTTTTACACCTTTCTTTCACGTCAGTAGTGTTGTAAACTTTAAAAGAAGCTAACCAATATAATAAATTATGCAACTGTTTCTATTATAACTTGTGGATCATTATATACTTTTGAAAGAAAAAAGTATTCGAGGCGTAGGTATGTTTATGTGTAAATGCTACACCTCGGCACAAGCTTATCGCAAAAATTATACTATTTTTTTTTCTCGTGGTAGAGTTTAATTTGTTACTACGAATTCTGACGAGCTGCATCAATTTTTAGCATTTGAATTTATGAATTTCAAGGCATTGCTCAATTTACGCGTCATTGTCACTTAAATGAATTTGTGCCATGTGAAGGATTAGAAACTGAATCATTTGCTACCTGAAAGACGAAGATTATATCATCGTCAGTGAGCGTACAAAACTCAAACAATTATTAATAATTCGAAGCGTGTTTCACGCATTAGAAAGGGCCTTTAAGTTTTTGCTCTCATTTTTAACCCGTTTATGTCTTTCTCATACTAATGATTTTTCTGAATAACACATATACGTGCCTTGTATAGCAGTCTCCGAAGCTGATTGCAAAATTAAAATGCAAGACTCCAGCTATCCGATGAGTTTCGGCGAGCGAAGTGCAGTTTTTCGATAAACTCTAGCAATTTTGATGCTCTACTAACAGTTGATTTTGCAGAGCCAGAGAGTAAGAAAAACTAGACAACGAACAACTCGAAGGCGAAATAAAGATGTCGGAACTCGATTGAAATTCACAGCATGCTCGGTGATGCTCAAAAAGGCCGAGAAACTGAGGCCAAGAATCTTATAACCCAAAACGGCAAGAATAATATTTTTCGTCTCTTTTTGATTCGCCGTGTTCTTAAAAAAATCTTTTTCTTTATGTTAAATACACTGTCACAAAAGAGAGAAGAGCTCAGGATCGGAAGAAACTGAGATAAAATTTTGATTTATTAAGATTCATGGATGGCTTAAAGATAAAGCTAGAACTGTAGTCGTTGTGAGCAAACATTGCTGCGGTTACATACACCTGTCGGAAGGAGCGATAATGCCATTAAAAAAAGACTCAAACCCCAAAAAGTAATGGTATTCATTAAGGTTTAACACACGCGCTTCAAAGGAATGTTGTGCCACCAGTGTTGTGATGTGCTTCGTAAATGTTTTCATTCAGAGTGAAAAAATAGTCAGTTTTGTTTGAGTTTATGTTTTTTTTTTAATTTTTACATACAAACCCATTCAATTCGGTAATGGTTGGTGCTTTTAAATGCTATCCCTTTTTCAAGTAATGAATGAATACCTTGACAAGCCTTTAAAATTTCCAAAGAATCTCTTTTCGTGTACTTCACTACTTGTAATTAAAGTAAATATATACTTTTTGACTATTTTTGCAGTTCAAACAAGCATGGAAAAATGGATTTGCTTATGCCAGTGATAGTCCAACGGTTTCAAACCGCTGGAATGTTTTGTTATAGTACACGATTCTAATTGTTAGCAGAAAATCACACACTGAAGTCTGAAGTTTAATCATTCCGTATCTTGAGTGAGTTTACCTTGGTTAATGCTCATTGGTCTATTATGGTTAGAGATAAGATTGCCTCATGCTAGTTTAATCGCGTAGCTATAGCAAGTTATACAATAACCGCTTTTCTTCCTCATCTGCAGTAAGTGAGCCATGAAAATAGCAAACAAAAACCAGCTCAATGAAAGACTCGTGCGGCAGCTGTTCTTTAGGTCAGAGGTCAAGCACTTCTTAAAAGCAAACAAAATGTGCAGAAAAAATTAAGTTGCGAATTGTTAGGTTTCTTACACTCTTAAAACAAAGCATTGTAATCTTCAAGTGCTCTCCATGTAGAGGACTCTATTAATGTTAGAAAAATTCATGAGTTAAGAAAGCGCAATGGCTCCAATCTTATTGTTCAGATTTGTTATCCGAGCTTGTAAGATTTGCTAAGTCTGCTTACGTTCCTACTGTTTTTGTTAGTGCCATTGTAGAAAAGAAACTCTGATAAAATTTTCTTATAGGTGTATTCTTTCCTTAAGATAACAAATGTTGCCGGCGTACCAGCTGTCGCCATGTAGAACGCATGTACCGATGTCAAAACCAAAGGGAAATTTTTGAAGCTGCTTTGATGACTGTATTCTACGGTTAAACATACAACTTTAGAATACGTAGAAATGAAAATTTAAAAGGCCCGTCGTTTCATAAGCTTATGAAATCAAGGACACATCCTGAGAACTCACTAGTCTTGTTCTGCTGTCATTGGGTTAAATTGTAACTTAAGAAAGAATATTTTTGGCTTACTTCATGACACAAGAATTTTTCTCGAACTTTTACAAGCATTAAGACAGACAGTTCGTGAAAAAAGAAATCAAGCTCCTTGTGCTATTCAAATAACGTGGGTGCAATTATCAGTCCCTCCTCTTTCCAAATAGAGAAATTAACCGTGATTTTAACAATGAATTATTTTAAATTTGAAATGTGTCATCTATACATTTCCAGTGCACAACTAGCACCTGGAAAGTTGAATTTAACACGGTTTCCAAGAGAGAGAGAGAGGATTTGTATGAAAACTACCATTTCATTCCTGAATTTAGTTCGTGCACAAAGTTCATGGTTTCCATCTTTTGTTGTTTTGTTTCTTGTACCTGTTGTTTATATTGACCCCAACAAAAAATAGCTGAAAAACAAGGAGTCTGTTTGCACCTCTTGCCTTTTAATAACGGTCATTATTCTGTTGTCCTTATCAGAAAACTTTTCTTTTGCTTTGCAGAGACTTTAAAATGTGTTTAGTTCTTAAAAACGTTAAATTTTAATGCTATTATGTTTGAGATAGTGTGTTGAAAGTTTTTAAAAGCTTTTAAATGAGTTAGGGATGCAAAGCAAACAAACTCGTTCGCCCATCCGTGACCCATCAAAAACACAAGTCGAATGTTTTTGACTTCTAAGTTAATTTTTTTGATATTCATAACAAGTGGCAAATTGCGCAACAGCTAGTTTAGAAATCTTTGCAAATGAAAAAAGGCTGAAATCTGAAAAGACTTGTTTTCTAATCGAGGTTCAGTGTGTTATCTGCGTCCAAACTTTCAATCGGTACCTGTCATCGTGGGAAGGTTACTGGGACTGTTTGATGACACGCATGATTGAGCTCATGTTCTGGAATCTGTGGAATTTTCTAAAAAATCGCTCCGGATTTTATTTGACAATAGGAATTTACACAGTCAGACAAGGTCTGTTTTGCCATTAATTTCTTTGGATCCTTCAAAGAAAACATGTGTTTAGCTTATATATAAACTCGATAGCTATTTTAGGACAAAAATATAATGGTTCATGCTCAAGAATTTTTATTTTCGGGCAACAACGATTGGCTTTGATTTGCATTTTATTGGCTTCTACCGCTTGAGCATGATTGGTGCATTTCAATGACAGGAAACATTCTATTGTGGTTGCTTAGCGAAAATAGAACATCTACCCAGCAACGCCAAAACCGTGTCAATGAATGCTGATAGACTAGCTGTCAATAAGATTTGGTTCGTTTACATGTTGTTCCTTTTCTGCTCGTCATTTGAGCCAGACGAGACTGCGCGCCGGGGTTGCGAGGCCACACACAAAACGGGAGCTATAAAAGCAGAACGATCGAAGATCTTCAATAATCTTGAAGTTAAAACAGATCGAAGCTACAAAATACCTTTCTGTAGTGGCACACGTGGAGTTTGCACCCCATACCCCGGCGCTTAAATTTCTCATTAAAATCTGATTGAATAACTGTACACCACACAAAATGGATCTACTGTGTTGCGAAGGACGTCGAATCAATCATGGTTACAAAGATCCCGTATTGATGGAAGATGATCGTGTACTGAAAAATCTTTTAGCGTGTGAGGAGAAATACCTTCCCAGTTGCTGTTACTTTAAAATTATACAGAGTGAAATTGAACCATATATGCGTCGCATGGTGGCGACATGGATGATGGAGGTGAGTCGAAGTGACATTTTTAGCATAACCGGAACCTGGTTAATTTCGCCTTGATTACTCATATTTTTATTTACGTGTCTGATTTCTTATTTTCCAGGTCTGTGAAGAACAACAGTGTGAGGAAGAAGTTTTCCCACTTTCTATAAACTATCTCGACAGATTTCTGTCGGTTGTACCGATAAGGAAATGTCAGTTACAGCTCCTTGGAGCAGTCTGTATGTTTATTGCTAGCAAACTGAAAGAGACAAGTCCGTTAACAGCTGAAAAGCTCTGTATCTACACAGACAATTCTATTTCGTGTGAAGAATTATTGGTGAGTAAAATTTGACTTTTTTTAAAGATATTTTGATTTATTATTATCAAGCCTAAAATTAAATATATATTTTTTTATATAATTAAATTTTTCCCATCCCATTTCTCAGCGCGGGAGAATAGGAATTTAGGAGATTAAACAGAAAATGCAAACTAATAAGTTTTTTTTCGCAGTGCTTCTAAAATTCAGTATGCTCTTATTAATGTAGTTTTGGACTTCTTTTTTCCAGGACTGGGAAATTTTAATTCTAGGAAAATTAAAGTGGGATTTATCCGCCGTAACACCTTATGACTTTCTCGAGCAAATTTTCTGTCGCTTGCCATTTCCACAAAGACATTGTAGTGTGTTAAGAAAACACGCCGCTACCTTCATTGCTTTATGTTGTACAGGTATGTGCTCGTATTTGCAGTAGTTCATCTTATTAAAAAAATAGTCCATGCTAATTATTTTTGGTCGATTAATTACTTTATTGAATTCAAATGTACGTATATTCCTTGACGTTAATGAGAAGCAATGTGATACCTTTTAGTTTGTGTTAATAAATGTCTTAATTTCATTTAGTTTCAATGTAATTTTCATGCAAACAAATATTTTTGCTTGGAGTCGCTCGTTTGCTAAAGCGATGGGGTGTTAATGATTAGGTGTTCACTGCCAAGGGTCTTTACTCATTCCAAGTTCTTTTGTTCTGATTGTTTGGTCTCAACAGATGACAAGTTTCTTATGTACCCACCGTCAATGCTCGCAGCAGCGTCCATTGGCGCAGCCTTTGCAGGAATTAGTGGCCAGAACGACAAGACAACATCAACGAAGCTATTTCATCTCTTACAGAACATCACGAACATAGAACCAGTAAGGAAAAAAGACTTGTAAACGCGCATTTAAACATAGTCATAGAGAGTTTGAATTCATTTTATTTGCATATTTTAGAAATATTCCGCTGCGGCAATAAACAAAACTCATATTTTCTCGTTATTGTTACAGGAATGTCTTCGCTCTTGCCAAGAACTAATGGAAGAGGTTCTGAATTTAAACCTTACGGATTCGACGGACGGAGGCAAAATGGATGATTCGAACCCTAATGCTCCGAGTACGCCGACGGATTTACAAGAAATACATTTCTAGAGACAGGAGATTCATAAACTTTTAAAAAGTGGACACTTTGCGTGTGATTGCCTGTCATAGAATAAAATTTAAACCTTAAATAGTGTGTACATAATATCAACAAAACAAGACTAGAACAAATTGGACTGAGAAATATTCAGCGGGGACTATAGTTTATCGTTATAGGGTATTTGAGTGCAGTCCAATAGAGCGTGTATATAAAATTGTTAATAAACTTGGATTAAAGACACAGCCGACTTCTGTCGTGGTTAAGCAAGCTTTTGTATGGATTATATTGATATTGTTCAGCGCCTTGCTATGCTCTAAGTTTACTTTGCATTGATTATTTTTCATAAATTTTTATTACGCTAAGCGAAAGAAGACCGCAAAACGGAACTAATTTAAAATGCCCTCCGACGAAAAATCAACATTTTTAATTAGCCCCACCTTTGTCTTAATGCTTGCACGCATTGATCTTGGTTTGAATGTTGATTTAAAAAAATAGAAAATATGATTTGTGTTTTCCTTGATTTTAACACAATCAATTCTTAAAAAACACTAACATCGAAATTTGATAATTTCTTACTTGAATTTTAAGACTCGAGTCAAGGATCATTTCTTTGCAACACTTGTGGCCAATCTTCTATCATTCTATCATGTTTATTATAAGCATTTTGAAGTTAGAGGAACAACAGTTGCAAATTTCGTTTTCAGACTGTTAGTGTTAAGAGCGCGTTTGTCAAGTTTCGTTAAAAATGAACAAGAAAAGATGCGAAATTTCCAAGTTAGTGCTTGCTTGCCAAAATCGTGGAATAAACGAATAGATATTTAACTTTTAAATAACAAAGCCATTTCCAGCCATCGTCAATATCTTCAGCATTTTCTAAGATATAGGCGTTCAACTTGAGACCTTTCTGGGAAAAACTTAAGTATTGTCAAAAACAGAGTTAAGTTCTGCTATTCGGTTTTTTATTTTTTTTTTTTTGCGGTTCATTTTTACGCCTTTTTCTCATGTGATACACCATAAGGTTGCTTTCACTTGCGTTCAGCTTTCATGTAGCAGCGCAACACGACTGAATCTTTCAAACACGCTTTTACCACGTGCCTTTTTCTACATATAAACTGAATTTTGTTTCCTGTCAGTTGAACGGGAAACATGCTGACATGTACTTAAAATTTCACATCACAGGATGTTGTTTCGATTGACGAAATTTTACAGTAATGCTAATAGATCACAGGAATTTGTGAGAAACCTACATTTTTCATTTTAAAAAAAGGTAAAAAAAAACTATTGCTGTTTCTTATATTTCTCTACACCGTAATGGATTTTTCAAATAAAAGTTTATTTATAACAAGATCTTCAAAACCGTTGTACACCGTTAAAAATGCGTTAGTTCTATATTCCATAACGGTTTGAAACACCATTTTGTACTTAACTCAGGCTTAAGGCAATTTCACCCTCAGCGAAAAAAATGTCTTTTTTTCTTTTTAGTTTTTTTTTT
>ERZ1740055.393-NODE-393-length-11483-cov-8.613581_pt1 | contig 11483 bp, 8 predicted proteins | sample MGYA00581747_ERZ1740055 | MGnify/ENA primary metagenome ERZ1740055 (study PRJEB43018, sample SAMN04849739) | marine metagenome | isolation source: floating plastic debris | place: Pacific Ocean | collected 2008-08-28 | study: EMG produced TPA metagenomics assembly...
AGATAGGAAACGCAGACCTAGACTCGGCCTACCACAGGTAGCCCGAGTAAAAATGAAAGTAGTGAAATGTTTTGTAAGATAGTTTTTAAAAAGATGATAAACGTTACAAAAAATAGTTTAATTATTAGCGTTTCTACCAAGTTATAATGGTCGGAAGACTCAAACAATAATAATAAAAGTGTAATGCTTGAGGGATGTGGCTTAAATGATAATCATCAAGTAAAGATAGCACATGCGTACTAGTAGCTATCTTGAAGCCCTAAAACTGATTGGCATTAAGACCATGTTGGTAGCGGAAATTACCCTTAAATTCTACCATAGAAAGTAGGCTAGTTGTTATTTAGCAGCCATTGACAGCTGTTTCGGTTATTTTGAGGCCCCAGCCGATCAGCAAGACATAGCTAACAAACAGGCTCAGAATCCCACAGAACATAATATTAAGGATTAGTATTTACCAAAGCAACCGATATCCATTTTTGCGAGCTCTGATTGGCTCCCGTAATTTACAAACTGGCTACTCGGATCACAAACATACATTATTTAACAATTTAATATACTACTACTACTACTACTACTACTACTACTATTACTCAGCTATTACTACTACTACTACTACTACTACTACTAATATTAACAATGTTCATAATAATAATAATATATAATAATAATAATAATTATTATTATTATTATTATTATATTAAATTATATTATATGATAATATAATATTATGAATATAAATGTTATAACAAATGTTAATATAATAATAATAATAATAATGATAATAGTTTCAAAAGTTTTACATAAATTATGAGTTCATTTGATTATACTTTGAGCTAATAGCCATATATAGACATACGTATATACATGCTCATGCTCCGGACTTGGTAGCGGTCGTTGATGTCGATGGACCAGATGTTGATGTGTTGCCTGCTAATGGTATAACTTGGGGTTTGTTCCATTTGCACGTGAGGATCTCCTTAAACTCGTCTCTAAAAGACTTGTTCATGACTCCATACAGGAATGGATTGATTGCCGAGGAGATGAAGATCAATGCGTTTGCAGTGAGGCTCAGAGGACGTGGTATGGATTCCAGGTTGGTAACTCGAAGCCACAGAAGACCAAATATGGTAAAAGCAGGAAAGGTACATATGACGAACCCAACCACTAGTGCAAACAGCGTTCGAGTAATACGAATTTCTTCGACGCTCAGTGACGAACTTCCACCCCCTTGGGGAGCACGGTTGCTATGCAACGTTGTCGCCACCTTAGCGTTGTGAGAGCGGATAGTCTTGGAAACATTGTAGTAACTGAAGATTATAATACTGAGTGGTAGCACGTTAAAGAATATTGCCTCGAAGACAACGGTAGCAACCTCGTTTGTCAAGGAGACTTGGGCACAAACGGCATTATCTGGGAAGAACATATAAAATGACAAATTGGCTGTTGGGGGTAACCAAACTATGATTGACATGCACGCCCATAAAACTATGACGTAAACAATGGACTTTTTGGTGGTGAAAATCTTTTTGTAATAGTTGGCCTTTACGACACGGAAATATCGATTTACCGCAGTAAGAGCCATAGTCTGTATGGAGACGTAGCCGAAGAAGAGATTGAAAAATCCGTGTACTTTGCATCCTTCATATCCTGAAACCCATTTTCCAGTCATTAATGTCCCTACAGTCATTGGCTGGACTATGAGAGAGCTCCCGATGTCCGACAGTGCGAGTGCAGTGATGTAGATGTTGGTTGTTGTTCGGAGGCGACGGTTACGATACATCGCCAGACAAACCAACAGGTTCCCAGTGAAGGCTAGCAGGTCGATAACGAGAAATATCATCGATTCAAACACCACTTGAACGGTTGTTCGTGGCTCTAATGGATATAAATGTTGTTGCATCTTTAACTGTAGAGAAAATAAAAATTACAAAATATACATTTAGAGCTCTTTTTTAATTTTAACTGAGAAGCGTTTTCCTCTGCTTCAAATCTGTATATTCAATTTAAAGATTTCATTAATTACCCGTTTTCAATTCTCTTATAATCAAACTTGTGAACATTACCTTTTTTAGGGCATTGGTAATTAACACTCGACTGTCTCTCAAGGTTTCCAAAGCGTCTTCGGCTTGGGGTATTTGAAACAGAATCGAAGATTAATTTTTTTTTAAAGTTTTCAGCCAGGACAACAGAAGAAGCAGAGATCTCGTTGGAGATTCTCTTAAAATTATCTTGTTGCTTTGCATTGACAGGCCACTGGTGTAAAAAACTCCAAGCCCCATGAGAAAAAAAGAGCGGATGTTCTCATAAAACAACCCCAAATTCTTGTATATAGAAAGTACGTATCGCATTAAACGAATATTATCTTAAGGAAAATGAAGTTTGTTTTGATTCAGCTAAATTTTCACCGTACTTTAAATCTTCTTGGCAATTGCTGCTTGTATACATTATATATCGAACCGGAAAGTCAAACCGGCAACAAAAAAGGAATAACGGCTTTCTACATTTTATGTAATCTACTTGTCCATAAGAATAGCGGATTATTGCTAGCAAAGGTTTAGACTTTTAATTCTAAAATTTACTTATGAATTGAAAATTTAAAGAACCTCTTGTCAATTTGGTTTTGCGTTAAAAGTAATTAAATACCACACCTTAAATGCAATTTCATATATAGTCTAGGCAATGTCTCTCGTTATTGAAATCACTTTTTAGAGTAGTGTTGTATTTCTTTTACTCCTAGAATTGTGAAAGCAACATAAAAAGCGACAATTTCTTTTTCGTATCTTTGAATTTTCAAAGCTTAAGCAGGTTCTAAAAGCAATTTTCAAGCGTCCCAAAATTGAGACTCCTGAACAAACAATTTATTACTTGATAAAATTGATCCGTCATAATTTTTCATGTTGAGCTGTGTTGCATTATTGCTATGGTAACTTCTTCTATCCTTCTTTAATTTGTTTCTTCGCTTAATTTCTTTGGAAATTGATAATATATTTTTATTTTTATGATGGAAATTAAATTTGACTTGTCTATCTTTGGAGTGTCACTATAATGCCATTCGATTGACCGACGTTCTAAATTTAAGCGTGTTTTACATCCTAAAGTTAAACAAGATAAATTTTTGACAACAATTTCATAAGTACTGAACGTTTAAAGATGATATAGAACAAGCAGTTTCCGACAATGTTTATCGGGTGAGGAAGTTATTATAGTTAACGAATACGGCTGTCGATGGTTGAGCGCAATAAACATGACTTTGTGACTTTTCGCACAACTTTACCAAAAAAAATTGAAACAAAACTTATAAAAGGAAAAAAAATCTATCGCATTTCAAATTTAAACACATAAGTTTGGTTTCTCTACATAAGTAAAAGTCTAATGAGAAATACATTATGAAGCACTAATTTGACAAAAAAGCAGATTTTAAATTTTTTGCCAAATTCGCAGTTTTAATTACAAAGTAATTTATTCATTTTTATTAACAGATGGTTTCGAAAAAAAATCTCTTCCGTTTATTTTTAGCAGAATTAATTTATTTTTAACACAATTAAATGTAAAGATACCCGTGTCTATGTTAAAACGTACTTGCTTCATGAAAAACTTTATCCAATTTAGCAGATATATAATTTTTGGATCTGCTTGTTATTGGAAAATTGCCAGCGGTTACTTCCAGGACACGGAAATTTATAACTTGATTAATTGTGATTCATTTCAAAACAACATTTTATACTTCAGGAAAGAAATTAGTATGCGCAGCCAAGAACATTTTATAAACATCGCCGTTGTTTTTTACCTTTCAATTTACAAGCCGTTTCTGACATTTGAAGAAGATTTCAAGATTTCTGTTTTAGAAAAAAATTAACTTTTTCGCTACCTAATACATGATTTCTTATCGTTTAAAGTCCTAAGGCTTTTCCCAACTGACCCGGTTCTCTCGTATTTCATTTTTTGTTTTTTTTTTGTCAAAATTATGGTGTATCACAATACAACAAGTTAGAATAAATCTTGTACAAAATTTTTAGTTTTCCAGTGCAAAAGCTTTATTTTTTTTTTCCGGTAGAAAACTTAGTTTTCTTTCAGTACCCAAGTTTAAGTTTCTCAAAGTTTTATATTTCCCATCTAGTTTGAAATAGATATTGCTTTACTAAAATAGAATAATTGTTGAAATGAGAAATGTAGTTTTGTTCTGGGATAAAATTTGTTTTATTACTCTTGTGGGCCACGGTACAAATGGCAGTTATTTTACATTTAATAGAGCATTTTAGGTAAATGATAAAACCTTAAAACAAGCTAAATTACCACCAAGCCGGAATTGTAGGATCCATGATCTATAAAACGCTTTGTTATCATTGTAACTGTGTAAGTAGAAGAAGCTAGAGTCCTTTCTCCCATCGTCAGCATGCACCGTAAATATTATACCACGTTTTTAAACCTTTTTCTGTCAAATCCCAATTTCAGAAATACTTAGGATAGTCTGAAATTCTTATAAGCCGTCTGGAAGAGTAAAAGACAGTAATACTGTGTTACTTATTTTAATTTTTAAAAAAACTTTAAAATGTGATACGCGTTGAGACGTGAGCGAAATCTTTCAAATTACAAGATCTTGAGTTAAAACTAAAAGCGAGAATGTTGCGTTTATTCATACAATGTGAAAAGATAAGAGAAAAACCGACTGTGTTTTTCCAGCGCAAGAATTGTCCTTATTTTAATGTCACTCAATTTTCAGCATACTCTGACTCTGGTGGTTAATAAATCATTTTGATTGGGACATTTTTATAATTTTTGTAATTGCCAAAAGGGTCTGATTTATCAACTTGTCCTGTTTATAATCAGTATTCTGTTCAAAATATCAACTCTAAAAAACTTATATTATGAAATTAATGTGGTTAGTAGATGGGAATAGCAACTGGGAATTAAGAATAAATTGAACTGAGCTTTTCAGATAACAGCCTCAAAAGAATAGGCTTGGGTACGGTTCTTCATCGAACGCCACTGACAATGATGACATCAACCACTGTAAAATCTATCTCTTAAGCTTGGGCCTCCTTAATTCGCACAAGCTATAATCATAATATTAGGTTAAGTATCCTTAACCTTAGGGATAACGTTTTTTAATCTCTGCAGTCATTTTTTTAAGTAAATTGAATTTCATCTTGCGCTTTAAATTAAATCTAGAAAATATGCACTTCAAAGGATTTTGGTTAAAATGGTGTCTTCGGGCTGTTAATGCTCTTCCGCTGTTCGACAAATGCAAAAATTTAAACATCCTCTTATATATAAAAGAAAATTAAGACAATCCTAACAATAATAAGCAACTATTTTTATGATAAAGATTTCTTAAACAAATCAAGGCTTTTAACTTCTGCTGTAGATCTATTTCAGATACATATCTCACCTTGTTTCGGGTTATATCACCGAAGGATTTAATCAGTTTTAGAGGAAAAACTTTATTCCATCTTACTTGGCTTTATTTTGACCAAACCAATTTCTAGTGTATTCATCTCTTAATGAGGAATTTCAATTAAACAGCAAAAGTTAGCCCGGCTTTTCTGTAAAAATTGTCCCAATAATATCCGTTTGACACATTTTAGGTACAGTTTTTTTTAAGCATTTAAGGTAACATTGCATGACATTGAGCTTTCGTAATGGCACACAGCTAGAGCTAACTGAAAAACATAATCAAATATGAAAATTGAGATTCAAATGTATACTGTCACTGCAGACTCTGAATTACCTACCGCAGGAGCTTCTTCTTCAACTTGTTATTTAGACCTTGAGAAAGCTATTGGAAACTTCAGCGGTGTTTCCAGTGCAGTATCCTTAGCGTACTAAATTAAAAAGTAGCAGTAACCCTTTCTACTGAAATATTGTCTATAAATGGTTTATGATTAGGTTACCATGGTTACAAGCAGGTGGAAGCAAAAACATGATTGGATTAAAGAGATTATTGACTTCAAATGGTGTTACCAATGAGCACTACTTTAACTGATTTCATAAAATTTTTTTTTTTTTAATATATTGGACAGTTCAGCCTCGAAAGAGCTCAGAATGTTTTTATGTTTAATTTCGATAACGAGTGTTGTTTGTATGGTAAACAAACCAACCTAAAGCATAAATACGCTTCAACCGTTCGGTCCGTACTCTAGCTGAAAAGCAACTGAGAAAGAAATGTAAATTTCAAAAACTTAAAATTACACTTTGACTTTACAATGCAGTACAATTCTTTTTACATGCACGAATCCAATATCATTTGTTTTTCGAAATTATGTTTAAAAAGAGAAAGAAATATCCAAGTGATTAGCCTTAAAAATGAACGGTTTTCTGATTAGGCCATCCCCTATTATTTTTATGTTTACAGTCGTTTTCGAACGAAAATGAAGGATCAATCGGTAGGGTAAAAAAGCAAAAAAAAAAAAGGAGGCTGTTTAGTCTTTTGCTTGCATAATATTTTTGATATGTAGCTTCATTTGAACGTATTGTGTTTTTCTTTATTTTAAATGTATTGCTTTGAAAGGTAGGTGTTTAGTTGAAACATGAAATAAATGGTTCGCATATCTTATTCTAGAATAAAATTAATACGCGAGACTTGTGCGCGATGACACTGTATGATGTATGCCCTTGGACATGTTGAGCACACAAATTTTGATTAAATTGTATCAGCATGTTATTTACACACATTAGGACTGATCTCCTTCTACTTTTTTTTACTTTAAAGGATAGTGTTAAATTTTTAAGTTTTCTCCTGAAACGTGCTTTTGAGAGTTTAAATCAAGCTTTTCAGGGTAATTCTGAGGTCTAGGTGCCAATTTTAAATTTGAGTTTCGACTACTGAGAAGCATATTTCTTGACGGTTCGGCGGATCCGGTTAGGTTAATCACCCTAGCTTCTTAAATTTTCGTAGTCGCAGTAGCTTTTTAAAAATTTTAATTATAAAAATTCGAAACAGTATATAACGCAAAGTTCGTGTAGTTGAACGCCAGGGCTTACCCCTGAAATGGCTAGCTGTCTTCGCTAGATCTTATTAGCAGCTGTTTCGAGATTTCTAGGCCTCATCAGCATGGCATAGCAAGCAAACAGGCTCAGATTCCCAAAACGAACATAAGTAATGGTAAAAGCGCAATGTTTGTGGGATGTAGCTTTAAAGATGAACTCAGGTGTACCTAGCATAAACGTTCTAGTAGTTAGCTTGAAGCCACTATATTGGGCACTATGAGCACGTCGGTAGCGGGTTTTACCCCGGCTTTAAACTACCATAAGAAATTATAGTGAACCTGATTGCTAGCAGACGTGGACAGCTGCTTTTGGCATTTTAGGCTTCATCAGCATGGCATAGCTAGCAAACTGGCTCAGGTTCCCAAAACAAACATAATAAATCCCAAAGCACTGCGCTTTTACCTTTACTTGTTAGTTACATGTTCGTTTTGGGAACCTGAGCCTGTTTGCTAGCTATGCCATGCTGATAACGCCTAAAAAGGCCGAAACAGCTGTCTATGGCTGTTAGCAATCAGGCTCTTTATTTTTTATGGTAGTTTAAAGGGGTAAAACCCGCTACCATCGTGGCCATAGTGCCCAACATAGATTAGTGGCTTCAAGTTAGCTACTAGCACGTTTGTGCTATCTATACTTCTGTTTTAGTTCAGTTACAATTGGGTTTCTCTGTCGCACTTTTCAAAAGTGCTCTTGCTTTTCACGCACTAGTTTGTAATCCATTTTGCTAAACTAAAATTGGCTGAAGGGGAGTGTTTTTTATATTTCTATTGACTAGTTTTATCTTAGTGAACATATAAAACATAAAACTTAAGTTCACAAGCAACTGTTAATATTTCCACTGGTAAAAAATTGCTATTTATACATTAAAAAGTTCTAAATAATTTTGCGAGATTTCTATTACCAAGAACATATTGTATATTGTTCGGTGGTTTCCGGCACTCGTAATACCTAATGGGTTTTTTGTTGGGCTTTTTTAAAATACAATTAAAAATGTTTTGAATTTTAGCGCTTCCTTAAACATTTTTTAAAATACTACTTACAATAAAGGAGTATATAGCATTATTAAAATAAACTAAAAATCAAAAATCTCAATACTCTTGGTTTAGTGATTGAATAGATCAGTTTCGAGCGGGCTTCTGAGGGACAAAAGTCATTTCTTATACACGCAAAAGTCATTTCTGCATTGCATACGAGTTTATAATCTCAATGGCCTTATCACTAATATCATCTGAAAGGACTCTTATTAAACTGAATGTTATTATTTTATAGAATCTAGTTACGTCTCATTTCCTTTATTTTTCCTATATTTTGGATTTTGTTGATCGAAAAATTACAAATATTGTTTAATAAATTTTAGTTTAGACTCGTGTAGGGGATTTTTACCGGACATTTTAGTTTTGATATTTACATTAAAAAAAGTTAAAATGTCAAGCGAGCAAAGTCTTGACAGGTAATTTGTTAAAGATCTTAAGCCTATTTTCTTTACTGAATTTTATGGCATTGGCATCAAAACAGAAATCAATCATTTCTATGTTATCCGTTCAGAAAATGCATGTATTCTGCATTTCAAAAGCTGTTTAAACTTTCCAACGGAAAATAGATCATTGTTCCACTGCAACATAAAACTCATAATATTACTGAATGGGGAACCACTCTGAAGGGTAACTGGCCAGTCACGAGCTAGTACTATTCGCTCTTTTATAAAGGCCGCTGAACAATATACTTAAGAGATTTTGCCTAACCATACTAAAATCTTAGTTATTTGATTAACACAGAAACTGTTCTAAGTTAAGCTTATGTGTACTATAATAATCTATGTATTCGAGTCACGTCTTTAAGCGAGGACCAATAAAATGTCCGCAGTGCATATCATATTTCATATAGCTTTTACACGAAAGACAATTTATTTTGGAGAAACGTTTACTTAAGCTAAAAGTCAAAATAATTTGTTTTAAAATAATACAAATAGAAGATCAAACGTAGTTTTTTTTGTTTTTGTTTTTTAAAAAGTAGAATAACTAAAAAGAGTCTTCACTGAGTCAGGCAATCGACAAGAAACAGATGCATTGGCCTAGCTCATTATATCTTATAACCTAATAAAACAAATCTCGAGAAAGAAATGAAACCGACTCCACTCCTTTTCTCTCAGATTCTTAGATAGAAATCGAAATACCAACCCAAGTTTTTGTTGTTAACTCCGAAATCAGTGAGTAAAAACTTTTTACATAATTGTTGAACATTTTAAACATTTTACTATACAATTTGTCACTAAAGAGAATAATTTTCACCAAAATTGCTTCTTCCATCTAAATTCTAATCTATTCCTGCAATAGTAGTCCAGGTAAACAAACTGTTTGTCACGGAATAGTAAACAATTGAGAAGGCAAGGTGGACATGTACAATTAATCTTTCCTCGATTTTCATTGAGATAAATATTTCTTACCAGCACTTTAAAATGGCGGAAAAAGTTTTACGAAGTTAAAACAATTTGTAAAGATAAGAAAGAAAGTGTTTAATGGTTATTTTTTTTCGAATGCGAGAAAAGTTGTTTGTTTTGTTTTTAATACCATGGTTGTCAAATTACTCTTTAACTTTGACGAAAAATAGCATTCGTAATATGTAATCTACCAAATTGCCATGGCGTGCAGAAAACCCAAACACAAGAAAAAGTACAATAAATCGACACACACTATTTACTAACTGATGTGAAGAAAAGAGGTAAGAAAAATATCTGGAGAATTATATTCCTATTGAGTCGGATAAACTGCTGTTGGAGCGGTTTTCGTGTCTGTTTTTAAACAAGACAGGACCGACAATCAATCCGAATCGTTAAAAGTGATGAAAACGGGCCTTGACCGCGATTTAAGATAAAAAGGTTGTTCCTTTTCCATTTTCAAAAACCGACACTTTTTTAGTTCTCGAAAAGTCTTTATATAAGAACAACAACAACAATTTTATTTACCCCCAGATTCTCATATACATTTTTTTTTCTTTCTAAGAGATATTATTAAATCAGGGGCACTGGCCCCCTGAAATAACTAAAGAGCTAATCTGGTCAGGGTGGCGTAGTAGACAGCATTCGTACCTCCCACCGCTATGACCCGGGCTCGATTCCTGCCTGGGGCATATGCAGGGTGAATTATTGGTTGATCTCAACCTGACTCCGAGGGTTTTTCTCCAGGCACTCCGGTTTTCCTCCCTCCTCAAAATTTTTTTTCTACTAATCAAGCCACAGGCAGCCCAAACTTAGTGTTAGTTCATCGATTGAATTGCCTTTACAATTATAGTGATTTGTACAGAGTATTAGACGTCCTACTGGACGGATTCACCCACAGAAAATGGCCAAAATTTCTCATCTCTACGCATCATACGACAGCCATTTTCACAGACCTAACTCTCAAGATATTTGTCTGCATTCATTCGGAAAATCGTCGTGTTCCAATGCATTTTACTACCTTATCCATATGTTCAAACTGATTTTGGCATTTACTGTATAATACAGACAGCGTAATTTTCGGGCATCAGGCTTACAGCTAGATTTCTACGGGCGTTGTGCTCGGCTGATCAAGACAAAACTTGTCTTATAATCAAACTAACACGATGAATAACAATCTATTCCTTAGCACTATTGGTGATGTTGCACTAAAGAACGTACAGCGGACGAAAATCATTATTTTCATGGTTTTCTGCAGTGTACGAAAAATGTTTTTGTCCTTTTTTGCCTCAGTTTCCGTAATTATGTTAACAAGCTTTTAAGACATGCTTTACGTGTTGTCATACTGCTTCACGAATTTCACATATACACAGATTTGTAGCTTCTCTAGGACAAGTACTCCAAGATGGTTTGTTAGTTCGTTACATGAACCGCCTTTAAACATTTTTACTGACAAACAATTAATAAACCATAAAGTTATTTTTAGGCTGTCGTCAAGAGAAGGGCTAATGAGTGCGACACCTTGAAGGACTCTAAATTATTTGGTGGTTGTACATCGGGTTTTTTTTGTTATGTTTTTTACCTATAATTACGTTTCTTTTGTCAGCTCAGATCCGCAAAAACTATTTATATTTACATGGTTTTTACAACAAAAATATTGTTGTAACCGGTTGTAACTGAAAGACTAAAAACATTTATTATTTGAGGATGCGTTGAAATAACTTTATTTGCATTCCTGTAACCGTCATACAGATTTGTTGCTATACATTTTAAACGACTAATTGATGTAGAACATTACCTGATCGATGTCAATTAATGATGTTAAGTATACAATTAACTGCTTTAAAATGCAATTTTAATCTTTAATTTTAATCTTTATTTTGATACCACTTATAAGTGCTTATCCCTTCTTATCCTGAAAGTATAGGAAACTACTGAGAATATCATTCGTCCTCTACCCGTCAATATAGGGACCTTTAGCAATGAGAACGGCGACGCCGACACCGATATCAAAGAACAATAGTAAATACAATAACTGCACGTTGGAATGCATCGAGTTGAGCAC
>ERZ1740055.394-NODE-394-length-11481-cov-30.120077_pt1 | contig 11481 bp, 9 predicted proteins | sample MGYA00581747_ERZ1740055 | MGnify/ENA primary metagenome ERZ1740055 (study PRJEB43018, sample SAMN04849739) | marine metagenome | isolation source: floating plastic debris | place: Pacific Ocean | collected 2008-08-28 | study: EMG produced TPA metagenomics assembly...
TCAGTCCACCCTCTCATTTTAGACTGTTTATGATCTGTGAACGGTGGGTACACAACTATAACTCATAGACCTTTTTCACGGTTTAAGATATTCTTTTGTTTGCATTCAAATTTGCCCGCCAAACCATAAGAATATGTTACTCAAAACTAGGCTAGGCAGGCAAATTTGAATTTAAACAAAAAAACATTAAGCCATTAATTAAAAAAGGTCTATTCTAACTAGTTTAGCTGCAGGTACGGGACCACTAAAACATTTTCTGACGTAGGAATGCATCGAGCTGGGCACCTGCACGGAGTTGACGCTAAAATTAGAACGTGAGAAGATCTTTTTTAGAGTTCTCGGAACTATAAGGACGTAATAAAAAAACGTTCATGCAAACACTTAATTTAAAATATTTTTCTTCTTATGAAATTTAGGGCAAAGAAAACAGATTTAAACGCTAATGACCCGCACAAAAAAAGTAAAGAGCAAACCAGAAATGTGATTAAAAATAAATGAAAGTTAAGAACAAAATAAGAATATGAGCCTCAAATTGCTGAAAAACACAAGAACATTTAGCCTGGGCAAAATTTTGCTGGTTCTTAATTTTAAAAAAAGTTTAGTGGAACTGATGTCGCCGGCGATCCTGTTTAAATTGTACCATACTGTTGTAATGGGTTTCGAGCCATGAAATTAAGTGTGACTGCATTGTGATCGTGCCCGGGGGAGGGGGACAATCCAATATCAGTTTTAAGGCGGGGATGATGGTCAAAAAATTTGGAAAATATCCCTAAAAGATAACTAGTCTTTTGAAGGTGGGCGCGGCATCATACGATTTTTACTCCTAAAAAATACCAAGTAAATACAAACAAAGTCAGTAGAATTTTTTAGGCATTTTTTATTGTTGTATCAGCTTAGACTTTGGCGGCCCCAAATTCTTTAAGGCACCTTTCGAGATACCAGATCCTTGATTTTAACCCTCAAAACATATGACGATCATCCCCTCCCGTTGCCAACCGGAGTTCCCGCGGGATTCGTGCGACACGATGTGAGATTGACTTCAGGAACCATTTTTGCATTAAGCATTTGTGACCTCCGGCCTCCGCCACACTCGTGCAGAGCTGTTACCAACTGTTCTATGAGCCCACAGGAAGAGCACGTTAGGTCTACTTCAAACACGGTATTTCAACCGTATCGAATTAAATTTACCAAATAAATACGGAGTAAACACGGTGTTGGAGGCGTTTAAATTCGTTGCACCAAATTTAATTCGAAAAAGAAATCAAATTCGCTCCCATATAACGAATAAAAGGGTAAAAGTTCGAAAGCGATTCAAGCGCCATATTTTGTTCACTTTGAACTTAAAACATAATTATAGTAATGTATTATAATTGAATAAAAACTATTTAATCACTTTTGAGCATGAGATATGGTACTGTATTCCGTTAAGCCACATCTTGAGCAAAACAAAAAAGAGATTGCTGAGATCGAGGTTACAGGACGTGATTTTGTTGCGGATTTTGGGCATCCTGTTTATGTTAGCGTCGTGTCATGCTAATTAAATAATCAAAAAAAAGCTAAACTTTTATCCCCACTTTTACAGTTTGTCTTTTTCTAGAATGCAAAAAAAAAATCATTTATGAGAGTAAAAAGACAAACCAATCAAAACTATATAAACACATAAATTAAAGACAATCAAACGCTTTAACATGCACGAACGAAAAGTTTTCTGGGATAGATAACGAGACAACAGTTTGGTTTCTAAGCCAGATAACCTGGTTGGTGGATTGCTTTTGTATAATTTTACATAATTTATATATCAGATAATCAAGTCATCTTAAAGGGTCTTATTAGGGCTAATTAATTACTGAGAATCGTTCATAATTTCATATGATTACTGAGCCTTAATACTTCAATAACTAACTGTATACTAAGAGAAGTACTGAGAATTGGGACCCCTCAACTTATTGCACTTTAAATTAGTAACTGCGATACAGAACTTGTTAAAAAAATTTTTAAAAAAGTATTAAAATGCACCGCCAAGTAAATGCTTTTACAAGAAGGAACGCTTGAAACGTCATCATTGCGCTTTTCCTACAACGATGATCAAACTTTTCAAAATAGAGTTGATGAAACCTTGTGCGTTACATAAGCGTATTCATAAACAACTGTATCTCTACAACTTTACCTATGCTCAATACAATCGCTACAATGTTAGTAGAAAAGGTAAAAATCAATGAATATTTCTAAAACTTGAACTTGAACTTAGTCTACTTTTCATCATATCGGTCAGCGGATTTGTATCGAGCTGAACTACCAGATTGAAACAAGGCTTCTATTTCCTCCAGAGTTTTTCCTTTTGTTTCTGGGACCGCAAAGAACACAAAAACAAATGACAAGAACATGAACCCGCCGTACATCCAATACGTGCCTTGAAATGTGATACTTTGAACCAGTGGTTCAAAAGTAAGGGTCACAATAAAAGAACTGAACCAGTTCACAAAAGTGCTAATTGCCCCCGCTCGACCGCGAGCTCTTGTGGGAAAGATCTCAGATACCATCAGCCAAGGCAGTGGGCCCCAAGCTATTGCAAATCCTATAACAAATAATATTAAACTCATTACTGATAGCCAGCTGATCTTATCCGCCGACACGGAGTGGCTAATTGATGTAAGAAACACATCGCGCCCTACTTCTGCTTGGTTTGATGGCTGTTTAGGAATGTAAATCTCAAAGTACACGCCCAGGGCCACCAGGCTAAGACACATCACCACACTGGCTGCCAAAAGGAGGACACGCCTTCCTGCTCGATCAACGACCAGACAAGCCACGCCGGTGCCAAAACACTGCACAACACCGATTATAATTGTAACTTTTTTCGCATTAGTGAAGCCGGCAGCTTTAAATATGGACGCACAGTTGAAAATTACCCCGTTTATACAGGAAAGCTGTTGAAATAACATCAGTCCAATGCCAATACAAAGAGGCTTAGCAAGCGATGGTTTCAGGAACTCCCTCCATGATATTTTACTACTGCTGAGTGCTGCGTAAAGAAAATAAGGAAAAAAATCAAATATTTAAACTTTGCTTTTCGTTCTATTTTGCTCTCTTCCGATTTGATAATTTGTATTAGTATTTACCAAAGCAATCGATATCCATTTTCGCGCGCTCTGATTGGTTTTGAGGCGGAGGTCAAAATGACAGGAAGAGCGCGTGGTAAAAATAGAAAAAAGGTTTACATTGTATTGTTTCTTTGAAAATAAATTGCATTTTTATTGTATTGTTTTGGTAAATACTAAAACAACTATCCTCCTCAGGGTCGGTTACTAGCGCTAGATATATATCTCGACCCTTCGTGTCTCGGTATATATCCACCTTTATTCACCTTCCCTTTGGGGGATAGTTGTTAATTATGAAGAACATGAGTTCCATGTTTTGCGGGTGGAGAATTCATGTGCAACGGAATGGTCTTGTAGGGTAACAATAGAACAATAGAAAGTCATCCAATTATATCATTGTCAATCTAATCAATTTGACGTCGCTGTTAAATATCGAGTCAATTCTTAGTCGTTCGTGGTTTTAGCTGATCGTATGAAGCCGAGGGATTAGGTATTAAAATCATTCCACGAATATCCACAGGATGCCTTTGAGTTATTTCTAAAGTGAACCCATTTGAAGTTATTTGTCCAAAATGCGAGTTTCAAAAACCATCATTTTGGCTTTTCCTTTTTTACGTTTGCTTTTTTGCACGTTGACTTCTACTTGTGCTTTTTTAAAACTGGTAAAGTGAAGCCGTTGCGTATTTTCTTGGCTCCCTTTTATTACTAACTAAGATTCAGGGTTGGATTGTTCAAACGGGGGCTAGATTTAATGCTGGGTTAAAGTAAAAATTACAGCAGCAATTGCTTCTCTAAGGATAAAATTATTTCAGCAAATGCGAAAGGAAAATACCGTAAGCACTTATAAAATTCTGTTAAGATTTGCATTAGAAAGAACTTGTTTATTCCCAGTTTAGAGATCTTATCCGTCTCTGTGAGGTTGAAAACAAGACCATTGGTTAACGCTAATTGCCTTTTGAACAACTGGGCCAAGTGGATAATAATTTAGGAGATGCATATGACATTAGTTCGTTACAATAGCAACTTTTAAGACATACGAGTAAGTGCTAAGAACTTGCATGTAACAGAGAAAATTATTTGTTACATTAAAACTATTTAAAAGTCGGTAAGAATAATAATAAAATAATAATAATAATAATAATAATAATAATATATTTCTATGGTGCTTATTCATAAGCTCTTAGCGCTTAACAAACCTTTAAACAATCAACGATATAAAACTAAAACTTAGATTACAATTTAAAAAATCTAACACCGATCTAAGTTTATAGCTTACTCTAGGATACACTGAAATATAGGTATAAACTACTAAATATAAAATACTTAGATTTTAACACAGATTAAAAGTTTCAACAGGTGGGCTATAAAAGGCTGCTAACAAAAATTTTGATATTAAAAAATATAATTACAAAATGTTACAAGAATAACTTTAAAATTATCATATTAAAATATGATTTGTAGAACTAAGTTTTTAACTTTTTCTTGATATTAATTAGGTTATTAGCGTTCTGGTATTTAGCTGAAAGTTGTTCCACAAATCACGTGCAGCAATAGTGAAAGCACGTTTTCCAAAGTTTTCAAGTCGATATTTAGGTCGGTAGAGGAAGTTCTTGGTTTCGGATCTAAGGAAGCGAGGAGGAGTATATGTTGGCAGAAGTTCCTTGATATATGCGCCTGGACTGAGTCAAGGATCTTTCATTACTTCAGGTGATTAGAAGATCAAGTCTATGGCCATGCATCGCGATGGCTAGGAAAGGTAACACGCTTCAGATTGAACAACTACTGTCAATTCTAGATTCCCTTGAATGGATGTTGGATTCTCTGGATTAAGGATTCGTTTGACTAAATTTTGGATCTTTTTTATCAAAGAAATGGATCTCCTTTCATAAATTCTGGACTTTTTTAAGCGGTGTTTTGGAGTTACTTTGTTGATTTTTAGATTCCAACAACTAGTAGAGTGCTTTCTTTGAAGCTGAAGTGGAGGCTTTGCTTTCAAGCAAACTTCATTATCTTCGCAGAATTGGTACAATTTTTGCAGTCTTAGAATCACCTTAATTCTGTGTCATTGTTAACACCCAGATCATCACCGATGAAACTCAGATCTTCCTCTCATAAAACATATCTATATCTAAATCTAGGACAGAAAGACACATGCAATCTTTTATTCCTAGAGCCTGCCGCCTTTTAAACAAGAAATGATATTTTTAATTTTTTTTATTTGTATCAAATGTACGATTCTGTAAAACCATTGTATATTTTAAGAAGATGATTTCTTCAATAAAGTTATTATTAATATCATAATTTAAGAACAAGGACTCTCTGAAAACAGAAAACTGTTGTATTAAGTGATCCTCCGATTTAAAATAGTCGTAAGAAAGACTGACGTTTTGACTCATCTTCAGAGGGTGAAACAATTTACTCAACACATTGTAATTTGACTCTAGAGCTGAAATTATTTATATATCCGATTTCTGATGTCAGGTTATTAACGGACGAACAAGACGGAAGAACTTGTTTGGGTGATAAAAAGCAAACAGATGGGATAAAGGTAAAAAATGGAGAAATAACCTCTTTTGGCCAACTTCAGCTCTCTCATGTAGGTTCTCTCATGCTACATACCTAAATTAGCTTCAATCTCAGATATTTCCTCCTCATTGTCTGCCTGAGGTCCTCGTAACCACTCCAAGGATTTAAGAGCCTCCTGTCGTCGGTTGTGTGCAAGCAGCCATCTTGGTGTTTCCGGCATGAAAAACATGAAAGTCGCCAGAAGGGTTGGTGGTATTGCGCTAACAATTGCGAGCCAGTTCCACTTTAAATAGACACCAAATGTAAATGAGTAGAGAAAACCAAGAGTTATCGCCAATTGATTCACACTACCTAAACCGCCTCGGAGACGTGGTGTAGACGTTTCAGCGATATAAATCTGAAAAGAGAAAATAAAATACATTTTTATATATGGACAACACGAAGTGCTTGAAGTTAAAGAGAAAATGCAGTACAGATTAACAAAACCAACTCGTGTTTGTAACAATTGTATTGTGATAATTATGATTGCTGCTGATTTTTTATAATAAAGAGGACTGGTGCCGAGTTCGATGATAAACTAAATTACATAGTTAAGATTAACACAACATACAGAAAACCTTTTTTAAAAAACAACATAAGTCTTTTTCATTTTTCAATCATCTTGAATATGATACGTTGACCCTTTTTATCTTTTGTTTTATTTTTACATATATTTTGTTTACGGCGGCATTATTTCTTGCTGTGTTTATACGATGACCGTTTTATTCTTTACCATACTGGAACCATTAATTAATGAAACACGTTCTGTTTTATTTGCCCACCATTTTTCTTTTTACTTCTCTTCTTTATCCTAATTTCACACCCGCCCACTTTTATCTTTGCAGTCCCAGCCCTCTCTGTCTTTATCTTTTCGCTCAAATGTTCTGCTGTTGTTTTGTGTGCCATGAGCATCCAATATTTATTGTTTTTGGTGTCCAACTTAAACCTATGTTTTATATTTTGTTTGTTACTACAAATTGTGATGAGAATCTCAATTCTCGCTCACATAAAACTATATATCACATCTTCACGTCCACTTTTTGATTTCTTAGGAATTTTAAAAATTTTCATGATATTGTTAACTACTTTGTCCTGAAAAAGAAACTTTTTATTCATCTCTCAACTTAGATGGAGTTTCGCTCTTGAGTGACCTGTGGTTTTTGCTATTGATGGTAATGTTGATCATGATGATGGTGGTGTTGAAGATGGTGCTGCATGGTGATAACCATGATGGTGATGGTTATGGTAATGATGACGGTGGTGGTGATGATGATGGTCAATTGAATTCTGACCTTTAATGTGTCATTTTCCTTTATACAAAGGCCACCTGTGTTCAACTCGCCCTTATGGTTATCAAAGGTTGCCTGCACTTACACTCTGTCTGTAACATCTGAAAAGTTGTAATTGCAAAACCAAAGTGCAAGTAAATGTATTGCTGTTGTGATGAAGTTAACAAAAGAGTTACACTTACAGATAATTCGAACAAAAGGTATACTTACCGGAACTGTCAGTGACACAGCTCCAAGTCCAACACCAGTAATACATCTTCCAATAAGCAACATTGACTCATCACCGGCAAAACCAATGAGCAACCAGCCAAGAACAAATGGAATTGGAATACCCATTAGGGTTCCCTTTCTACCAAAGGCATCAATCAACACCTCTCCGGTAAGGAGACCGCCGAAGATAGCTCCTACATTGACCAGGGACTGTCCAAATAAGCAAATTATTGGTTGGATTAGTTCCTTATATGTATGACTCAACCAAGCACTAAGCGTAACACGTTACCGACAGGATTGAGTTTTCTGCCAGGTTTCCCTTCCCTAATTTTATATTTAGAGTTTTTTTACAAACTTTTTACTCGTGGTACCACGAGTCAACGTTTGGGCTCGATTCTTTTTCTTTTTTTTCATGTCGCGATTAGCGATTCGGTCCAGTGACTGCCATATTTGGGATTTGTCCCCGGTCCCACGCGTACCACGAGTAAAGGCTTAATGAGCCTCTTGTTTGACTAGAAGTCATCTTCATATGTGACGCTTGGCGGTAAAGTCTTGAGAGGTAAAGGGGCAAAGGAAAAGCTTGGACTTAATTATTTCGGGGTCAAGTCATTTTTAGTTGGCCAAAGGTCTACTAACTAGGGACACCATCTTTACCACTCTAAGATGGACGGAGCCCTTCACATGACAAACACATACACACATAAACACAGAAGTCTCCGACGGCCTACAGTTTAACGTCATTATTCGAGAAGACGCGAAAGTCTAACTATTTGCAGTAATAAGAACAAAGGTTGCGCCTTCTCCTCAATTAATTTAAGACCCTGAGTGTTGGTCCGGCAGGGAATCGAACCAGAGTGGCTCCCGCACGATAGACTGGTGTCTTACCAACTAGGCTAACCAGGCGGCGGTAAGAGTTGTGCTTCTAATATACGGCATAATGTCCAATTGTATTAAGCGGCACCGCATTAAGCGGTCACCTTTTTTAAGGGGTCACGTAGCAAAATCCCGAAAATTTCACAATATAAACACTATTTAGGTGACCTTTATTTCGTAACGGTCACCTTTCTGAAGCGGACGCAGTCTCCTTTACCACAGTCTCAAACTTCATTTTTCATTATTTGGAAACTGTACAAAACGTTCTGTAAACGTCACTATGGTAAAAATAAGACAACATCTAATTAGATTTTAATTCGGCAACATGTCAAACTCTATCAAACAAACTGCGGTAAAAAACATTGTAGAACAACGCATGTTGTAGATTTTCAAATATATTTAACTTAACGTTTCGTTTGTTACAACAAACATCTTCAGAAGTGACCATTAAAACTAAGTTACAGAAAATTTAAAATAGAAAGCGGAAGAATGGTGACGGTCACTTCTGAAGATGTCAGATTGCCAATGTATGCTTCTCTTTTGATAGCATCAGTCAGATGCGTGACTGCCAATTCTGTAGAACGTTTGCGACGGAAACCGTTCTGCTCTAGGTGCGCCATTAACTGGTTATATACCACTCTCTCCAAGATATTTGACATTGATGGCAGAATTGATGTCAATTTTGGCCGTAGAACCAGAAAAGTGGTATTACCTTGGCCGCTTTCCAATCAGTAGGTATAAACCTGTCCCAAGGGACAAGTTGATTATATACGTAAGAGGCTTTATTAATATACCCGCAGCGTCTTTTAACATTCCAGGGGGAAAGTTATCAAGGCCAGATGATTTCTTTCTTTTGAGGTTCTTTAATTCTTTAAAGATATCCTTTTCGAAAACTGATTGAAATTTAAAGTTCACTTTTGACTGCTGAATGTTAATTGTAGAGGGCCTTTCCATACAAAGTTGTAGAGAGGAAAGATCTTTCTTTTTAGAGATCTTGCAACATTTAAAAGGAATTTGCAAAACGAGTTAGCAATAACTCCTTTTTCGGTAATTTTTTCTTGGTTGACGATAAAAGTTGCTCCTGGCTCTTTTGCAGACTTAGTAGGATACAGCTTTTTATAGCCGACCAAAATTTGTTGGGTGAAAGTACATTCTCTTCCAAAGATCACGGTGATATTTGGCTTTGCAGTTTTTGATCATACCACTGACTTTTTTGCGTTGACACTTATATGTCGACCAGTTGATTTCTTGATTTTTCTTTCTTGCTTTTCTCAGAAGTTGGTCTTTGATATTCATTTCCTTCTTTATGTTCTACGTAAGCCAAGGACAAAGTTTTCCTTTAATTCTTTTCTTGATAACTGGTGCATGTTTATCGATAAATTCGTTCAAAACAGCTTTCATAGAAGACTATGCAGGGTTTTTGGACCGTAAATCATTACAAAAGGATGTCGGATCATAATTTGCATAGTTCAATTGACAAGAAATGGTTCTTGGTTGATATTTAGGGTTATGCAGCTTACGAATACAACCAGTCATATCATGGTCACTAAGACCAGCGGAGTTGATTTTGTTTTGTTTGATAACCAATGAACTAGCAAAGTAGGTAGTTTGATGCATGTCTCTTCTTCGTAATATCCGCCATCGTGAAAATGATGTAAGCATGGTATGGCAACGAAAAGGCACCGATGTGTATTTCTAATTTTGTATTAAATCTGTGACCATGATGTTCTTTTGCAAACCTATAGAAAAACTAAAAATACTTACATAAGTTCTTTAAAAGAACAGCAAAGTAAAACTGAACTCGAGTTTGTATATACTCAGAAGGTGATAAAAGGGAACTTTTAATGCTCCATTTGAATAAATGAAATCTTAATCGTGCCGAATCACAAAGAGAAGTCCTTTAGATGAAATATCGAATCATAATAAAGCCTTAACTCAGTCTGACCAACTCTTCAGGACGTTATCGACTTCAGCTAATCTTGTTAATTGGAGCTCTTTCTAAGTCACATAAGACTAAGCGTGATCACTAATGTGGCTGTCCGTGATGGACCTGCAAGCATCTAAAATTTTCAATCTAACTAAAATTAAATTTCCTAGCTTCCTTAGATTTCAGCATTTTCTGCACATTTTACGTGAAGCAGTAGATTGTTTACGTTTGAATTGTTTCAATTTAGTTTTCGAGCTTTTAGCTCCAACTTGTGTCCGTAGTGACATGACGCGAGCGCTCTAAGCTAGAAATTCGCGCCAAAAACGCCATTCTCATTCCGTTCCAGGCCCCTTTCGGTAAATATACGGTCGTCCTCAAGGAAACGATGCCAAGAAGCTCGTGAACTTTCACTGCATGTGATAATACGTGTATGCGTCTGGTGACCTAAACAGCGGTTGCTTTACACATCATGCAAGTTGGATTCCTAGAAGAATCTGATTACCTAAATTAAATAATACGTTTCGGACTGCGCCCATTATTGGCTTTATTTCGTCTCTTCAGCACAGCATCACACTACTCTAATCCTATAAAAATCATTTTATAGCATGAGGCTGAAAATGTTCAAAATTCAAAAACAAGCAATTTACAAGTAGAGTTTCCAGTTTACGTGAATTTCAAAAGACAAATCTCTTGAAACTTCAGACAAATACACATCTTTGTTTTAAAACATTTTTGTACTGATTAACGCCTAAACCATGTAAAACAACATTTAACAGCCAATCGAAGCTGAAATTACAAAATGTTATTCAAAACATGCATTTTTTGTAAAACATTGTATATTTTCTATTTGTTCCAGTTTGTTAATTTAAAACTTTCAAAAACAGACACAGCTTTTCCTTAGAAGATATATATATTGTTTTGCTATTCGACAAATTAAGGAAATAAATTGATCTTTAAGCGATACGCCAAGTCTGACAGAAAGTAGTCACATTCTGTGACGTGTAATTACCATCAAAAATTTGTGATAAACCACACAAAAATTGAAAAATGTACGGTTTGTTCTCAATAGGTTATGCATGGTTTTTAGTTTCTAAATTCACACTAAATGGCTAAAGCAACACTTAAACAACAAATAAGGCAATTTAACATAAAATTATCATTATATAATTAAACTTTATCATAACAATAACAAGTTTACATAAAGTTTTATACAAAGATTCACAAGCATTATCATCACGGCATTGTAAAAGCAAACTGAAGATAGGATTACTCCCGCGACACGTCTGTTAATTTTAAAACTGTATGCATTCCTTTGAAAATGAATTTAATGTATAACTCTGAAAACTAATAATAATAATAATAATAATAATAATAATAATAATAATAGTAATAATAAATAATAATAATAATTATCTTTATTAATGAACATTGTAAAATATCTCAATTTTTTTATGCTGTCCCACACCTGCTGCATCGTCAGCGAACCAGCACTGTTTAGCATTACTACACTCATTTAAAA
>ERZ1740055.395-NODE-395-length-11479-cov-8.879639_pt1 | contig 11479 bp, 5 predicted proteins | sample MGYA00581747_ERZ1740055 | MGnify/ENA primary metagenome ERZ1740055 (study PRJEB43018, sample SAMN04849739) | marine metagenome | isolation source: floating plastic debris | place: Pacific Ocean | collected 2008-08-28 | study: EMG produced TPA metagenomics assembly...
ACCGATTGATGTGAGATGGCAATAGGTTTATAAGGCATTTATTCGTGGACATGCAGACAGACTTTTAAATCAATTTGGTTTGTATTATGGGAATTATGGTGTATAGCATCGGGAGGTTTCAAATCAAGGTTGTCAGCCTTTACTTCTTCTAATAGAGTAGAAGAACGATTGCAAAAACTCCGTCTAAAACTCCTCCAATCGTGCCCAAAATATACACAAGAAACAAACACAAGGTGATCTCAAGGTAGTAGGTGAACTTTATTTTCAATATTTTTATTGTTGAGATTTTAATTAAATTTTATAAGACTTTGTAAGGGAAATTTTTAATATGACTAATTTCCAGCTTGGGCAGCCTGTGGTTTCTGTATTAGGGTGAAGTTGCAATACCAATTTTCTGTTCATATAACCCTAAACCAATACAAAATTACCCCCAGACATTTAATTGCTATAAAGATAAACTTTTCAGATTATATTAGTTATAGTACAGACAACAGCCCTTCTCTGGACTACTTTAACCCAGATATCACTCTTAAAATACAATGTCTAAAATCAATATTTTCAAATGAGATAGTTTTAATATACAAAACATAATTATATATTGTATTGTAACTTGAAGATATTTAAAACACCTTAAAATTTGCATCAGTGTCTGATTGTCGGGACCTCAATGGACGTTCAGTCCAGAGCTTCGAACACATCTCCTACAAAACCCGATCACCATACGATTAGGACGGAGCGTGTTCACTTTACTTTCAGATAAAACTACTTCGGAGAACTGCGTCGTAAATATAGCCATAAAAGAATTCAATTATTGTTAAATATAGCATGAAAAATTTTAAATTATGCTTTCGTAAAATTGATTATGCTTCATGACAATGGCTGAACAAAACTTGATGATCTTTAAAGCTAGTTAAACCAATAAGTGGCTCAACCTTCAAAACCAATACTCATAAAAACATATGAATTTTCATCTCTTTTAATCCCCAATGCCATGACCAGATTTCAAAAGCAAGAAACACGAAATCTGTCATAATTCATATGTTAATTAGGATCAGTTACCTCTTGCGCTAGTCTTTGGCCGTCTTGCCGCAGCCCCTTTATTCATGTTACCAGGGAAATTGTTCTGGCATCCACTTAGCTTCTAAAACTTAGAAGAAGACCAAACAAAACGGTGTTATTTTCTTTCTGAAACAACTTAGTTTGAATCCGCCATTTTGTTGTTCTTTGTTCGTTCCCACTCCTCTAACACTTCGACACGAATTGAAAGCACTGGGCACCATTACAGCTAAAGACCGCGGGAAGCGGGAAGACCGCGGTTAATTCCAGGCCCCGGTTGCTCGAAAGCTGGTTAATTTAACCAACTGGTAACCTTTAACGGTTTGCTAATCTTGCTAAGCGATGGTTAGTTAACCAAGGGTTAAATCTGGGTTGCTCGAAGACTGATTACGTTTACATTAACAACTGGTTAGTTATCGGGCGGTTAAATAAAATAACACAGTTCATCAAAAATGCAAAGTTCTCCAAAACTTAAGAAGTCTAAACTTTTGAAACTGGAAAAAAATTAAAGTGCAACAAAAGTTTTCATAGCAACCCCAAAAATCTCTAACGTCAAAAATTAAAACTGATTGAGCAAAGTTTTGAACAAAAGCACGTACGCTCTACTAGTTTGTGCTTCTGTCAATCAATTGTCGCGTTTCGCTCGGCCCACATGTAGTCTAGTCAATCTGTTTCCTCGTTTTTCAATAGTTCTCGTCTTCTCTGATTGCCGTCGATGACCTCTCGGGCTTATTCGCGCACGCTTCGTGCAGCTTCCGAATGTCTAGCTAGCTAACAGAGCCGATAGCATTAGTGTGAGATACCATAATATTCCGCACAAAAATCCTTCAGACACCAACTCAGAGAAAACTTCTGAAGGACATAAGGTATATGATATTATTCACTGAATGATGACGCCTATGGCTATGCAAATAATTTATTATTTGGCGGTTACAGACGTGCACTTAAATTAGAAGTCAGAATAATTTGTGTATTCATATACACATGGTTGCATGATAGATTTTGGTTGAAAACTGATTTTGATTATAAATACCGTATTTTCTGGACTATAACCCGCAGCACAGATTATCCGTACCCCATACGTTTATAACTGAGAGAAACAAAAGTTAACAAATAAATAAATAAATAAATGAATAAATAAATAAATAAATAAATAAATAAATAAATGAATGAATAAATAAATTGATTTCTGGAATTTTGAATCTTGATTTAAAAGAAGACGTTTCGACCAAAACCATGGGTCTTCATTTTCTTTTAAAATAAGATTCAAAATTCCAGAAAAAGATTTAATTATTTATTTATTTAATTATTTATTCATTTATTTATTTATTTATTTATTTATTATTACAACTGACTCTGGATGAATGAGAATATTCACTTTCACACAAAAGTTTACAGTTATTCCTCACATTTAACTGTTAATGCACTATAAAACAATTTATTTACGAGAATTTAAGCACATCAAACTTAAATGACAAATTTAGTTGTGAAAATGTCACAAATTTAAAATGCATGTTCAGCATCATAAAAGTACTGGTTATGCGTGGCTGAACATGCGTGACAATTATTCGTTTGTTTTCAGATATTAAGGCCAGTATATAAAGTGGTACCAGTAGGCAGAAAAACTGAGATGCTGACTAGAATCAACAAAGTTTAGAATACGTACGTACAATCTAGCAAAACATTTTTGTTGATCAAATGCTACAAGTTATTCACAGACACAGATCAACTTTTGAATCTCACAGATAAGCTCGCACCGATAGATTACCCGCACCTGCTCTGATGCAAAGTAGAATTAATAGTAAACCGCGGGTTATAGTCTGGAAAAAATTGGTGATGAAGCATCGTAATATTTCTACTAAAAAACTACCTTCAAAGCTTTATAAGCTCTGTCATAGAAAAACGAGTTGCTGTGAGCTTGAAGAAGATTTTTCCGAAATTTCTCAATATTTATTTTTAGGGCCTGTTTTTAGATTTTAATAGTAATTTACTTATAATCAGAATTGTTATAAAATGACTAAAATTACTATTAGAATTATTTTGAAAACGGGCACTAAAAATAAGTTGAATTGCCTGATCCTTTCGATATGTCTTGCGTTTTGTTTTTGGTTTGTTTTTCAAAAACTAGAGGAATATTTTTCTTATCACTTTTAATCGATAAACTAGTTCATTGGGTGAACGCATGAATTCAATAAGATCTTTTGAAGTACTTATCGAGTGACAAAATCGTGAGACAAATGTAAACTTAAGGACAAATAGTAATCTATTTAACTACACTTGTCGACAACGTCGCTAAGATTTATCTTTGTTAGTTACACGTGGAAAGTGAGTGGAAGTCTTGGTAAATAATATCCCAAATTCTTGCAACTACTGAAACTTGGCTACGCGGAAGCCTCAAAGGGACATCGATGTTTATGAAAATGATTTTTTTTTCTTGGAAAGAGGAGTTTGTTTTGTAAAATTGGGAGTTTGTTTTTCGAAAATTAGACTTTTTGTGTTGTAAAATTGAGAGATTGTGTTGTAAAAATGAGTGTTTGTTTTTTGAAAACTCCCATTTAAAAAAAAAAAACTCCAATTTCACAACACAACACAAACTCCATTTTCGAAAAACAAACTTCCATTTTCACTACACAAATTCCCATTTTTGAAAAGCATACTCACTCTCATTCTTACAAAACAAACTCATGCACGTTTTTTGAGAAAAATTTCCCATTTTACAAAAAAAAATCGATGTCCCTTAGCTTCCGGCTGCACTTGGCTTTAGAATGATTTCGAAGTAAGTTCTCGCATGCATGACGTCTCGGATGGTCCTCGTTTTGAAAACGTGTCTCTTTTCATGCACGTTTTAAAATATCTCCCCTCCGTTGAGGGATTATCTCAGTATTTTAAGTCTGTTATCACGTTACAACGATTTCCCTTAATTTACATGAGAAATACAAGATGCGTCAGAGATTTTATTCATTTTGATAAAACTCAAACAAATGTCGTTCCTGGAATACGAAAGGGTTATTATTGAAACAACAGTTTTCTAAAATACTGATCGCTGTACGAAAGAATCATAACAAAATTGTCAGTTCACACAAATATGCCTGCCATCGTTTGATCTTCTCTGTTCAGTCTCACTTTTACGTTCATCTTTTTGTCCACAGTTCTCCCATAAACTTAAAGCAGAAACCGAGTTAATTAACACTACTAACGGTACATAGAGGAAACTATTGGTGGTATTCAGAAAGTTGCACTTCAGCGTACATGGTGGTCAGTTATACAAAAGAACCTCATCAGAATCTAGTTCGAATCTCATTATTTGACCTCCATCTGCCACTGTGTTATATATCCTCGTGGGACTTAGTGAAACCCAAGAATTAGGGAAGGAACCAAAAAAAAAATTGAGCACAGCTTTCACTTTCACCTTCACCTTCGTGGTATGTGGCACATAAGGCCTCAACACAAAATCCCGCCAACCATCCCTGTCAGCCGCTGCAATTTGTACCTCACTCTTACTTCTCCATCTAGTTCTTTCCCTTTCTCTCTCTGCCTTCCTCCTTCACCTTGTCTTTCGTCTGCCCCGTTTTCTTTGCCCTTCTGGAGTCCAGGGTAGCGCAGTCTTGCAATCATTATTTGATTGCCAATGAATTTCCATCTTCTCCTTCGCAACTCCTCGCTGAGGTTATCTATATCAGCCATCTGCAGGACTTTTTTGTTGGTAATTCTTTCCTGCCATTGTATCTTAAGTATATTTTTCTAAGACATTTGTTTTGACATAAATAAAACTGCATTGATTTTACAAGCGCATTTATCCATATAAATGTTCAAATACGCTTTACAAACAATTACAGAGCTGACAGTTGAGAGACTTACATAGATCGTCCACTGCAGCGGCTCACCAATATTTTCATATATTAATAATGCTCCCAGTAGAAGAGACAGACCACACAACATCGGGATCACCACCTTATATAGATGTGCATGGGTTCTTTTAAGTCCCCTGATAGAGGGTCGAGAGACTGGACCAACGGTTTAACGTCCTTATCCGAGAATACGCGAAAATCTAACCATTTGTTGATGTTATAACAAAGGCAGCACCTTCTCTTCAATTATTTTACGACCCTGAGTGTTGGTCCGGCCGGGAATCGAACCCGAGCCTTCCGCACCTTACCAACTAGGCTAACCAGACAGCGGTTTTTTTGGAAGACACTGATTTTGTTTTCATCACTTTTATTCATCTTCCACGTCTCGCAGCCGTACATCAATACTGGCTTTATATAGCCTGACTTTAGTTTGTTGGCTTATATGCTATTGCTGCTCCAGATCTTTTTCATTTTCAATCTCAAGAATACCTCTCTCGCTTTGACTACTCTGTTGTCGATGTCTTCAGTTCCTCCGGCCTGCTTTGAAACTGTAGCTCCCAAATACACAAATTTGTCCACATCCTCTATTCCTCGTTTATTTACCTCCACTACATGTACATCATTGTTTCGCGAATTTATTCTTAGCAGCTTACATTTGTCTATAGAGCAAAACTTTTAAGCATGGGAAAAAAATTCGTGCAAAACAAAAGGGAAAGCAAACTCTGCTATCGAATGGCAAAAAAAAAAATCCTGCAGCGTCTTTAGCCGGAAAAAATGTCTTGCAAGAAAAAAATGCCCAACCCCCTCTCCCCTCAAATATCTAATGGTCCGCTTCCCTAACGGAAATACAGTTTTTTTCTTTCTTTTCGTTAATTTGCTTTCCTTTTTGTTAAACCCAATGTTTTACCAAATCACTAAAAAAACCTTCATTTTTGTAATTAAAAAAAAAAAAAAAAAAACGCCCAGCTTTATGACTGCTTAAAAGAAACCCTCGGGCATTGTAGAAAAAGTTTTTGCATAACCCCAGCGACGAACTCTCACATTTCATGAACTGAATACTTAATTTTTGCGCTTATCATTTTAAATAGAACGGTTCAACTATGCAGCCTTCTTTAAACCACTTCATTCTCCACTATTAAAAACGAATTTTACGAGGAGTTATACTCTGCTGGAAAGATCCAAAGAGGTTAAAAAGCTATTGCCAATTCTAAAAAGAGCTTTTTATACGATCGAATTTGAAGCCCTAATTGAATTTTTCAGTTGACTGACGAGGGAGTTTGTTGAGCAAAATTATAAGAAAATTTTACTTTTTGGACGTTTTAAAACATTTTACATGAACTTCTGCATAAGTTAGCGTTTTTAAGCAGTGAATCTCTTGGAACTAGCTAAACACATAACTGCTCGCATTTTATCAACGATAAATGAATAATGAATTTATTATATTTATTATGAGTGTATATTAACATGTCAAATACTGACTGAAGATCGTTACGTTGACATATTCGACGCTTTAAAATCTGTTTATCCTACAATGAGACAGCTCGCTAGAGGTACTCAAAATATAATTGTTAAACAATGTCTTTTCATCCGAGCGCAAATTACTTTCAATATTCGCATCGATTATATCTCAATCTACTTATACCGGAGGCTTTATCGAGCATTAAAGATATCATCAGTTAAAATTTCAGACTGCGTGGCTGCTTTTGCTGAGTTGATTGCAAACGAGCCAGCAGAGCCAAGCGGTGGAGCTGGCGAGGCTGCAGCTGAACTCCAGGGAAAAAATCTCGATTTCAGCCTAAATTTTGTAAACACAAGCCATTCGTTTCATTCCATTCCAACTTGTGTTAAAAAAGCCATTCTTTAAGACCCAGTTACAGTTAACAAAAAATGTTTCATTCATATTAAATTCGTGTTTCAAACGTCGCAAAACAAAGACTTCGGAAAATGAATTCTTTATAATATCCTGAGTAAAATGACGCTCGACTGGTTCATTATAGGTTTTTAAAAGCTTTATTTTTACACGGTTAAAGTGAGTAGTTCGTATTTCAAACGTCGCAAAAAAAAAACTTTTGGATGAAATGAATTATTTTTAATTTAAAAATGAAAATAACTTCTAAATTGAAGTCTGAAATAGATCCAAAGTTGAAGTCAAAATTGAAGTCTGAAATAGATCCAAAGTTAAAAAATTTTAAACTTTTACATAAGCGTGTAGTTAGATCCGTAGCATTTTTTTATTTCATTCAACAAAACATACAATTTTTTTAAATATACATTTTACCAAAGACGTCAGTTTTATGGGTGACAGTTAAGTGTCTGAAATGATGAAGATTGCCGTAAAAGAGAAATATTTGAAGATACAAAACAAAATGTAGTAAAAAAGTAATTCTTAATTTTTTGAAAAAGTTTAATGTTCAATCGACTTTAAAAATAAAACTTAGCGATATCAAAACATAACGTTTCTGCACACATAAGTGAAATGGAAAAGTACACGCCGAGATATTATTATTATAAAGTTTTTTCAAGAAGTAAAATGAGAGAGCTTGTTTTTAGTGCTTGTACAGCTTTTCAGTCGTTTCCATAAAATCGACTCTGCCGTAAAGATCAGCACGGGACACCAAATTTTGATGATAAAGAAGTGTATATACCTTTGCATCGCTTTCTGTCGTAAGGATCGTCCATATATGTTTCCATTAAAATCTGGCTATCGCAAGGCAGTCATTTCCGATCGTCTCCGACGCAAGAATAGAACAGGGTTCTATTGCCAGTTGGGACGATCGAGTCGCTTCTGACGCAAGGATCGTTTGAAGCAATCGCAAAAGTGTTTTTATATAATCGTCCCGATCACTTGACAAAAACTTCTGCGACAGAGACGATCCTTGCGTCAGAGACGATTATATGGAAACCAGGCTGTAGTGCTATAAAAATATATATTAACCAGGAAGTAAATTAAAAACGTACGTCGCGAATCACTCATTGACATGAAAGAGAAAAACTTTTCATCGTGTCAAGTTTACAAATGTATAATTATCGAAAATTAATAAGTGGGAGGAACTGGTTCAATATATTTGGTCACGTTTCATAAATATCAGATCCGGCAAACCAGAAATACATCCTGTCTTCGTGAACCTAGGATTAAGAACAAAGCTCTGTTTTGTAAAATTGGTTTGCCAGAATATTCACGCAGAGTGAGATTTTTTTTTAATCTTATACATCTTATCAAACGGAATAACTTCCAATATACTATGACAAACACGGAAGTATTTTGCGGACTGCAGTGGCAAATTAATTATTCTGCTGAAAACTCCTTGAAAACCACACCGAGTTCAGTGGAAAGAAAATGACACTACAGCAAATATCACCGGCGAATTTTTATGATTACAGCAAGGAAAGATTTCAGTAAGCTTGGTCAAGGAAAACTTATTTGAAAAACGGAGACAAAGTTGTGCCAACGACATTTTTGTGATAGAAGGAAAAATGACGATGAAATATTGTCACACTGTAACAAACTTAGTATTCTGGGTTGTATGCGGGTTGCTCGGTGTTATTGTTCTCGTAGGAAATTTCGTGGTTTTTATAGTGGTTCTCGCAGATGCAAAGCTCCGTCGTAAATTTATGAATATTTTTCTGGTTAACTTGGCATGCGTAGATATCCTCATGGGCGCCATTGTTATTCCAGGTTATGCAGCACTTTGCTCAAGTAACGAATGCGCAGAAGCTTACCAGTATGGAAAGTACTGTTGGATAATGGAAAGCGCAAAAGATATGGTTTTTTTAATTTCTATACTTAGCCTCCTCGCTATTACGTATGACCGAAACCTCGCCGTACTACATCCACTCCACTATAAGTCTAAAATTACCAAAAGAAGAATGGTTTTTATACTATTATTTGTATGGCTTTTGCCTATACCGCTGACCGCAGTAAGAAACATCTGGCGACTCACGGCAAAAAACTACAGAGAGATAAACCGTACATATGACTGTGTCTTGCTTATCACTTTTGTTTTCCCAGCCGTACTTGGAATGACTGTGCTAAACACCAAAATCCTGTTTGCAATTCGACGACAAAAACTTCAAACTCGGCTGTTAAATAACTGTAGAATTTCCTTTCAGAATGAAAACCATCTAATAGAAATTATTTCTTCTAGAGAAACGCCAGTAAAACTAATAAATAAACTGAAAGATCGGTCTGGTTCGATCAGTTGCATTCTCGTTGTAACCGTGTTTGTAGTTTGTTGGATCCCAAGAGCATGCTACAACCTGTTTTATCTCTTTAATTCTGTCGAGCTGATCACTGACGAACTTATCAAAGTGTCGCTGTCGTTTCTGTTCCTTCAATCTTCAGTAGACCCGTTTATTTATGTATTTGTTAGGAAAGATTTCAGAAAAGCATGTAAGAAACTCTTGAAACTCCTTTTGCATGGGAAGTATAATACTGTTTGCCAGCGGTGATGAACTCAGTAGCACGCGTACTTTGTTTCAACTTCAAGCCCTGAAGATATACAGAGGTGAAAATGAGGCTGTGTTGTCCAATGCTGTAGGTTATAGCATGTCAATGAGCACCAGTAACAACGAAATAGCTGTCCATTGTTACTACTTTCAGGGGAAATAAGATGTGTGCATGCGTGTATAGTTGCCCCGCGGCGTGCTTCGCGTCAGGTGACGGCTGGACAAACTCGATTCACTCAGTCGAGACAAAACAAAACTTAGGCCGAACCGTAGCGTTCTGTACAGTCTAAAATATCATTCTCTCTCGTCCCCGGGAACCAGGTTGAAGTCTGATAACTGTTTTAATTTTTTTTACCCCGTAATACTTTCCAGAATAGTAAAAAGTATTGATTGATTGGTAACCATTTTGAAAAATATATATGGGTAGCTTTAATTGGTTGAAATGTGAAGGAAATAAAATGTGATGGCAGGACGAAGAAAAGTTCTAAACGACTCGTTGGTAATATTTTTAAATCATATTTTGCTTAATTCTGAATTTTTAGCCTGAAAGAGGGAAAAAAAACAGCGTGTTTTTTTTTATTTGTAAACACGATGTATTTTGTTAACCTGTCAAATGGTTACAAAAAATCGTTGGTGTAACAGGTAGCTCCGTTTCCGGTGCAAGGAAAGCATCCGAAAAGTCTAGCGGCCATCGCTCTTGTAATTTCTCTATTGGTTTTCCTGATTAAAAAGCAAGTAAATAACCTTCAGAGCAAAGGCTCTAATGGTCTTTTACCGTTGTAGGACAAAAGTTCGCAAATTATAAACAAACCATGAATGCCCAAGTGAGCCTATTGGATCGATTTTGAAACAAGAACACTGGCGGAAATTGAGAAATATACAAGAATTCAAGTCAATCTTTATATTAAAAGAGAGGTTGTTTTATATTTCTACTTCAACGGGTATTGAGAAACCACCCAATCAAATAGGACATTTGCATGATTGCGTCAAGTACTACAACTACCAGAATGCTTTGCCTATTTCCTTTTGTCAAATAATTAGCGGCAGTTGTTCTACTATTCTCGAGAGGGAATAAAAATTTAATGAGAAAGAAAATTCGTGGAGCATGCTGGTAGTTGTAGTAAAACGACGTCATCTTGCAAACGTCCTATTGCGTATAAGCCGCAAAAGATTTCTGTCGAGCTCAAACCTTCGTGATTCATGACCAACATTTTAAAAGTTTTTACCATTTATGCAAAATTTCTTGCAGCATTATCTTGTGCCATCACGAGAAGGTTTTCACTCTCAGACTCCGTGCAAACGCTTCTCTCGCCTAACCTCAGGGGACGAGAACTAAAGCGGATTACATTTCAGAATCCAGGGCTCCTTTTTAACGCGGGCTCAGAACAGTTGCCTCTGACGTCAGAACGTCAATGCTGTGCTTATTGCTGAACGTTTCAGCGAAATTATCAAGTAGAGACGTTATTTCTATCTTAAAAAGCTATATCTGTTTAAAAATGACTCCTTCACAAAAGACTTGCAGTTTGTCAAAAAGAAAGGAGAGTGGCGTTTTGACGTTGTAACATCATCACTAATAACCTTAGTAGGGACTTTAAAAAACGAGGACGGGAAAAATAACGACAGTTGTGAAAAATTTTATTTCTCGTTTAGTTTTTGCATTTTAGATCATCGATAAATTTTTAGTTGCGACTTTGCATAAGATTTTCAAACAGTAAAAGGTTCAGCCTCGAAGGCAAACAAAGACTGACAAATTTTGTTGTTTTAGGTTCACGTTGTGAACAGAAACCCAAAAGTGAGATTTCAGCGGCGTATCAGTGAAGACGACGGTGAGCAGGTGGCCCGCTGGCTGCATTCCAGCGTGCAACTATTGCATTCAGTATTTTATGCTATTGTTCTTTCCCGTTCACGTCGTCATTGTCATCCTCGCATGTTAAGCCCCGTCTACACGAGCAAATTTTATGTGACAATTTTTATTTGCTCGTGTAGATGAATAAAATTGACCAATTTTTGTATGACAATTATAATTGCTGAAAACCTGGCGTGTTAGTTTTTATGTGGTAAATAAAAATTGTCCCATACAGAAAATTGTCCGTGTAGACGAGACAACACATAAAATTGGCAATTTTTTA
>ERZ1740055.396-NODE-396-length-11478-cov-7.271820_pt1 | contig 11478 bp, 7 predicted proteins | sample MGYA00581747_ERZ1740055 | MGnify/ENA primary metagenome ERZ1740055 (study PRJEB43018, sample SAMN04849739) | marine metagenome | isolation source: floating plastic debris | place: Pacific Ocean | collected 2008-08-28 | study: EMG produced TPA metagenomics assembly...
CATTATTATTGTTATTGTTATTATTATTATTATTATTATTATTATTATTATTATTCCTATTATCTTATTACAGTGTTACCATCTTGATTCTTCTAATTCTTCTTTTTAACATTATGTTGTCACTTTAATTTACAATATTATAATCAGCTTGTTTAACATATCGTCGTTGAAAGATTCATTTTGCCCGTCAGCTAATTTGTGCTTTTTGAAACTTTCATTGTTTCGTCGTATTTTCAACTTCTTATGAAACTATCTTTAGTACATATAATATCAACCTGATTATTTTGGGAGATTTGTTTACTTGCACAATACAAATGATCTGAAAATGTGAACAATAACAACGACAACTAATCGCCCATTAAAATGACTAGCAGCGCAGACCGGAAAGCCCATTAATTTTTATTTAGATTAGTATTTTAATTTGATCAATAACAATTTACGAAAAATTGCTGTGCGAGGCTACACAATTTATTTTCAAAATAAGCAACTTAAGATTTTAACTAGAACTCGGGTTGTTTAGTTTTTAGGAGTACAGGAGTTATGTGATAAGTTCCTTAGATCTAGATATTTGATCATTTTAACGAAAATATACAGGAAAATAATTTAAAATAAAACTTGTCAGTTGTCAGTTGCTTTAATGCAGAGTTGCCAAAAATGCGCCAGTATTGGAGCTGTTTAGTCATTATTCAAAATCGAGTTCAGTTGCTTGTAAATAAGTTGGCTTATTATTGTGTATTTGGCTTTGGCTTAATATTCGATTGGGGGTTTAATTTGCTACACATCAATCTTTGAGTTCTGCAAATTTGCTAATGTATTACACTTATATAGACTTAAGAACAAACTTCATAAGAACAGTGAAGCTGAAGTCGCCCGAAAAAGAAAATAAAAACAAATTAAAATAAAAAGCTATCCGAGGCTGAAATGAAAGTCTTAAGCAAAATACTTTCATAGCAAGGCCAAGGGCGAAAAAATAATTTTTCACAAAAAAATTACGGAAGGTGCTGTCAGCTCAAATCACACACGCAAGAAAAACAGCATACAAGAGCAGCCATTAAAGGGCGTTATTACTTATTTTGATTGTCAGCTATTAAAAATATATGACAGATTTAAGGAATAAAATAAAAACATTTTAGGAGCCTCTAACTGCTGAGAAAAAAGAACACTGAAACTGAGGAAAACTTTACTAGTTCTTAATAAAAAAAAGTGTTTTGCACTATTAATTTCAAATAGAAATGGACTAAAAAGTTTCGATTTTAAAAATCAAACTTGTTAGCTTGAAAAAATTTGAAGTAATCTAAAAAATCTAGTTGTGTTAAAACCCGATTACAAAGTGACTCATCCTTTTTATGTTTGGTAAGAAAAATGTTTTTTGTGCTTGAGTTTTTTAAATTATATTAAACTTTTCATCAATCTTCGGTTTCTTCTTAGAGACAGAGGGCGGTGCAAACATGTTTTTTATTCATTTATCATGACTACTATCAGCTGTCCGCAAAGAAGACAACGACTGTTTGAAAAAAAGATTTTGTTTTGCATTTCAATAGGTTTAATTATATTGTTTCACAAGCTAGTTTACAAAAAGCAACACTGACAGCCTATGTTTGGCTATTGTAAACCGACAAACAAAGCTTTAGTTTAGCTCAACATTTCATTTTAGCTTATCAAAGGCAAAGCGACAAGACAACGGCGCACCAAGAACTTAGTGACTGTGGTACCTGCACTTACATATTTTAGTTTTCCTTGCTTGGCTTGTTCTTTATAATTTTCTTCTTCACTTTTGAGAAGCGAAGGTGTTTTATAGCAATTACAGCTGATAGTATTTGAGTTAAAGTGGTCTCTTGTAAAGGATTCATTTTGACTCTGATCGATTTTAGTTGAGGAAAACTATTTCTCGTTTATATATGTGCGACTTAAACTTAAACGATTTATGGTTGTCAATTATCTAGTTTCTCTCCTCCGTGACCTATTCCTGTCAACAGTTATTCAGAAAAAGAGAACATTTCTTTCATTTTTGTCTGGAAGCTAACCTAATTTGTTTAGATAAATCTTCGTATATTTCTGACTTTTGCCTGAAAATGATGTAGTGAAAGCAAGCGCCAAAAAGATAAATAATCTGAAAGCAGTCCTTAAAACATATATGTAAACTTTAATCGAATGTTTCTATATTAAGTAATTTTAATAAAATGTGCAAAACATTAGTCACAAGATGCCTTTTTTCCTATTGGCAAGCTATTTAAATTTCAATTCATATTTTAAAATGTGTACTTTTTATCTTTTGTTTTTCAAGCCACACGCTTCAATTGTTATTATCGAAACAACAAAAAGACCTGAACTCGGTGTTTTCTAAGAGACGGAGAACTTCTTTTGTTACGGAAATGATATATTACAACTGGCTATAGTTTTTATTTCACATTCAGTCGAGAAAACTTTTTCTTGCCATAGTAGTCTTTACCAAAACGGTTCTAGCGTAATTCAAATAATTCAAAACACTGTCAATGAAGCTAAGTATTTATTTTCACACATAAAACTTTATCTAAAAATAAACGAAATGCAATAATAAAATGCTTGTTACAGACATTTAAAACTTATTGCATATGAAATTTTTCGGGTCTCAAGTACTGTTTTCATCTCGCCTATCATGAGAGCTACATTTTAAAAGCGTTTATATATTTTATTGGTTTTTGAAGTATCATTTTAACTGTGTGTGATAGGCTGATCACACAATACGCGATTATCCACAAGGCAAACAGCTGCTAATAAAACTTTGTATTTTATTTGCTTCATTTAATTGCTACGGATCACTTCACAAAACTTGGCTAAATTTTTCGCTGTGTACCTGTTTTCCTTTGAAAACGTATCCTATTCTGTCAATAGACTTCTATCTCTCTTAGTTACCTCCCAGGCCCCGTCAAAAATGTGAATAAAAACTTATAGAGATCATGGTTCGATTGTTGTTTGTTTTTTTGAGATTAGCAAGTTCCTTTGTGTGTTTATTCAACTGTTGGTCAAGGCGCTCTTCACAAACCGACCTTTCCCAAGAATTTCTCAAATTGCCAGTCTTTTTTCGCTTTTCTTTACTGGCTCGAAAAATTTTCCTGTCAACCTTTTCAAATCTTTCATTTTGACTCAAAATTATAAATTTGTATTTAGACGAATTACAAGGATTATATTTGTCGCACATCAGAGTTCACTTCCGGTTCAATATCACCAAGTTCCTTGCAAACCGCACAGTCCCGAGGGAACAATTTAGCTCGATCAAATGTGTGATATACATGCATTCTATTTGAGACATGAAAGGATGTGGATGGAGCAGTTCTTGAAGTAATTTTGTTGACGTTTTCACAGATAAAACCAGACTCATCGGCAAAGAAAGGTAAAAACAATGTTTCTTTAGAAGATTCTTATTCATAAAGAACAAGAATGTACGAGTTTAGCGGAAGAAATTATCTGTGGGTTCACATTTTGGCTACCTGATCGAGATTGCCTCCAGTTAGCCTCGGGTAGCACAAACAGCAACTGTTTTGTCGCGGCAAATTATTAAGCCCTCTATATTTAATCTCGCTTCATGTTTTAAGCGACTATTCTACACCAGTACAATAGCTGTTTAACTTATTTCAAGAAATTTTATCGTTTTGCTGTTTTACGTGAGTTACAGTTCAAGGGAGGAAATGGATTGCTTCAATACTTCAATCGCGGATCAAATGCGGTTGTATATCACTTTCAAATTACACTTTTAGCATGATGACTCCTATTTTAGCATATTTTACAACTTCTCGAATTTCTATAATTCTCGTTTTAAATTCTTCGGGTTAAGCTTTTCAAATTCTTTGTATTAGTAGAAAAGAATCAAGTTGAATGTTGAAAGCGATCATTTCTGAGGCAAAATGAATGTTTAATTAAGAACTAGCGAGTATGTTTGTAATTTATTCAGTTGTCTATTTTGAATCACGAGCGTTTATCTTGTCTCAATGCTTTTGTAATTAGACATAATTAGTTTAGCAGAAAAGCAGTCAAGCATACCAAGATAGCAACAATCTCTTTACTTTGTTCGCTGGCTAAAGGAAACTCACTAATATCTTGAGTTTGCGGAAATTTGATTTCAGATCGAGGCTGTTCTTGAGGTAAATTTTGATAAGATTTCAAATATAGCTTGTATTTCGGTGGCGACGTGAAACCGGTTTTTTTATAAACTAAAGCTGTTTGTTATATAAATTGTAATTCAACAAAATTACAACGAAAACCTGTTCAAACAGAACAACTTTAATCTAACGCATGAAGGTATAATATTATTTCGAAACTGATACTAAATCTATAATCCCGGTGCAAAGTTGGAAGCTTTAGCGGTAAATAACTGTGTTATTGCGGTTGAAGAGTACCCACGCTCAATTTGACACCTTGAAACGAACCGCAAACATTTGTCAAGCAAACGGGTGGCTCATAGAGTTAAGTTTACGAAAACTGGAATGGTATTTAAACAAAAGAACTGAAACTGTTCGCTTGCTATCAGGTAAGTGTTAAACACAAAGATAAAAAGGCTTTATAAAACATGTAAGTTTATGTATTTGGAAAACATAATTGACGGTTTTAAAATTGATGTATTTTCTATCCCTCTTTTTCTTTCGTAACGCGATGACCGACGAAGCTCTCTTGAAGTTGTCGAAAGAGAAAATTTCAGTACTGGAACTGGAAAAGGCTCTACAGCTTACAAGTTGTACGTTTTACAGTAACAACACAGACTATTAACCAGTTCTTTCTATAATTTTATTAAGTTCTATTAATAATACGCTCTAAAGATATAACTCCCTCGAGTGAAGAGCTAGCTTTTGGCTCAACTATGCTCATCGCTTCAGTGGCTTTGTCTATTACCAAAAGAATAAAAGATTGGATTAGTTCCTATCTTTCCGGCTCAGAAAAAAATCGAGTAGAGAATTTGTAGAAAACTTATTCGCGAGTAAAACAAAGAGAAAAATTGCTTTATAACTCCAAGGACCGTTCTGATAAATTGTGTTATGATTTATATTGTTTGACATACTGATGCGTGCATGTCCTTACGCGATCTGTCCGAGTGACTACTAAAGTCGCGCTGCAAGTATTTGTTAACTGGGTATTAAATCTTTTATTTACCTTAATTTTCAAACATATCCATTTTGGACAGCGTTCTACACTAGTGCTTGAAGTGATTTCAAAGAATTTCGGAATAATTTTATAGGAAAAAATTGATGACAACCGACCAAAACAGCAAGTAGTTTTAAAAATTAAGGAAAGTCTCCCACAGCGAGCGACGGTCGCTACATTCTTATCACAACTAGCAAAGTAAAAAAACCTCAAACCCGCCGACTGTGTAAATAAAAAACAAACTTGATGTCCCATAGGGACATCGTTAAATTCGGTTTTCGCGTTCACGCCATTTAATTTCCTTGTGTTTACTGTATTGCAGTATTTCTTTATCGATCACATCTGATATTTCGTTTGTTAAATTTTATGCTAAAATTGTTGAAGGATCTAATTACAAATTTCCTGAGTGCATAACCTTGTTGAACCATTAATCTGACTCAACGTGCCGAGTTGCAGAATTACAATTGTCGAGTGGTATCGTCTCGATATCGAAAACTGGCATGCTGTTTCATTCTAACTTTTAAAAATACAAGAATGTTCGAAATATACGGCAGAAAGACGCTGCGAAATGCGATATTAACGGTCGTGTATTGCAGAGTTGCAAACGAGGAGCGAAATGTCAATTTACCTTACAGAGACAATTGGAAGCTGCTTGGTGACTCTAGGTGCTAAAATGTGATTGACAGAAGAAAAAGTGTTTACAAAACGAACAGTGATCGGCTGTCATCGCTCCGATTATAAGGCGTGTGTTATAAAACAATTCGGAAGGCGGAGAAGAGCAATATAACTTTCGATTGTTCTTGGACAGTTGTTTTTAAAGCTTGAAAGAATTCACCTTGAACGATAAGGATGCTCCGACGAAGCCGCAGTCTTCGTAGTGGATTTGATGTGTTTAGAGAATGGCTATTCTGACCAAATTGCTGCCTCTTCGGCGCGCTGTGTGACATATACTTAACTCTTCAATCAAAATACTATTGGTTTGAGCAGGTGTTATGTCATAGTTCATACGTTTCAACCAATCAGATGACTAGAAATTGCCGTGCATGACACCTCATGCTGTTCCCGAGCCAATCATGTTACACAAAAGACACATCTGTTCGCTTCGTGTTCATCTCCTGTAACAACCCTCACATCGTTTGTCGATCGTCTATGCTCATATAAACATCAAGGGCTTGTGGTTGAAGATTTTTGTACGCAAAAGGTATATAATCCTTGCATTAGGGGTAAGTTTAACGGGTATAATTTTCTTTGCAAGCCAGAGCTAACGGTTGAAATTTGACTAGACTTGTTAAGAAATTGGACAACAATCGTGCTCGAAAAAGCAACCATGCAGATTTAAGGGCAAATATACTTAGCAAAACTATTAGGAGTTTATATTCATTTTATGGTGCTAACATAATCTTAGAGCATCGCTTTCAGAAGTATAAAATCGAACAAGAAGCTACATATTTGCTTTTGTTGGCTCGTATGTTTTAAGATTAGGCTGTTTAGAGTGCAATCGTTTTAAAATAATAATCTTTTCGATCTCGTGTTAATAATGTAGATTATATTTTTACAACACATGTAATACCCAACAAAGCTATCTGGGGTTACGGCTGCAAACGAGCATGCCAAACTTACTCGAATGCAAGTTGAAATTACTCGATGTGGGATCCTTGCTGCTTGTTTATTGTTCGTTAGAATTTTTTTTTTCTAATTTTGCTTTTGTCCTAACGAGTTTCGACTAAAGCTTAAGGACAGAAAATTCGTGACCAAAACGAAATTCGAGCCCTGCAATCAATCTTGTTTTGCAAAAAGCGTACTTTTTTAAAGGTCGTTTAAGGACTGAAATTTATTTGAGTGAATTTATCTGAATTAGCTCTCGCTTACTTTTAATCACGACAAACAAAGGCCCGTAAATCGTGACACGAAACGCTTATAGTTTTATATAAACTGAAATCTAACCACACCACAAATATCGTTTAAATGGCAGAATCAAATTAAACATGATGGACTTTTAAGTAAGATTCCTTGGTAAATCAATTTCCTTTTATTCAGAGAGAGACAGTTATACATTTGGAAATGTTGAACTTGTCCTCTGTCTGCTTTACAATCACAGGAACTGTTCAGGAGAGCGCGACCACATACATAAATTGACCCAAGAATCAAGATTTAAGGAAGTGACGGGTGTTGCGAATAAAAACCTATGCCGTGGACAGATGTATGGCTAGCTCATGTCATAGTGTTTCCTTTCCAGGTAAATAAGCTTAAAGAATTTTCTGTTTACCGTTGATTATTATTTTGAAGAAGTTGGTTGTCGGAATAAATTACGAATTTACATTATGTCATTAATTCGGAGGTGCTGAAATTTGGTCTGATGTACTTTTAGTTTTATCAGGAAATATCTGCGAATATTTGGTTTACTCTTCTATGCAGGGAGCATTTACAGTCAGTTTGCTTGGAAAGGACAGAATTAGCTGATTGGAGAAATAGCAAAAAGTGTATTTGTCTAGGAAATCAATAAGAGGAAGCAATCTTCTGGTCTTTTACATGTTCATGTTGCTCGTCCGAACGCTTTCCTTTGGCTTTGCAGGATTTTAAACGAAGGGTCAAACGCCGCCAAAGCAACAAAACAACATTTACTCTGGAAATGAAGAATTCTTCTTCTAGAAATTCTAACGGTATGAAAGCAGAAAATAGTTCAACTGAAAATTTAAGGAATGCAACGGTTACAAGCTCGAGAAACGATTCATCACTTGCAGTGGAGAAAATAGTAGATATGAGCAAACCAAAACGTCACTCAGGGAAAGCGTCGCTTTCCCGCGACAATGGGGACAGAAAACAAACCGGCAATGAATCTTCAAAACTTACTTATACTTCAGAAGATGGGATTCACTACGAGCCTGGAGGTATGCTTAGAATTGTACGGTTTTTCATGCTCGAATGCTTGTTCAATTCAAGAACATTCATTGTTTGCCTTGTTAAAATAATCACTAGTAATTATACAAAACACGAAAGGTCGAGTTTTACGCGAATTGGCGCATTAAATCTATTGGTTTTATTTATCCTTGTGTGATTGGTGGTCGCAAACGGAAACTTTTGTCGCTATTTTGTCTTTTCTGGTTAATTTTACAAACTTTTTGCCTTATTGAACAATATTGTGTCGAGATACACAATTGCAATATGGGAGGTCGACGGACAAAATTCAAAATTTCTAGGAGTACACAAAAGCTTTGTGTTTATAGAATTACATATTTAGTCCATTTTATTTTCAAAACAGAGTGGAAGGTAAAAAAACAAAGTAGTTATCTTTGCTGATTCACAAGTATTAAAACTGTCAAAATAGACAAAAACGTTTTGTTTTTTCACCGTCAGTTAGCTTTTTCAAAGTTTTAAATATCTGAAGGCTTAGTGCTAACAATATTTGTTCGTGACATCAAAATAAACATTTTTAACGGGTTCTTCTTTCTTTGATTCATTAGTTATATAATTTAAATAACCTTATTTTATCTTTCTGTTTCACAGATTGTGTATATATCGATAGCCAGCGTCCCGATGTGCCGTTTTTTATCTGCTCGGTAAAGGAATTTCGTATGGTGAGTTTGTGAAACTGATTTCTAACGCAATCGATTCATATCGTCAATTCGATGTCAATTGTTAGTGATATCTTACAGGGTTTTCATCAGGTTTTAATAAATCGCTCAATATTAAATTACCTCCGCATTGTTTTGTTTCAGATTGTCGCACTTTCTAAAATTCAGGTATAATTTTAGTTTGAGTTTCAACTTTTATCTAGAGAAGTAAAATTTGAATTTTTGAAATACGCAGCATGGTCTTTGGCATGTGATCATTATTTTCTTATTAAAAATTCCTTTGTGTCTCGTTTTTTTGCTCGAATTGATTTAAGTGCGTCCGAGAATATTAACTTATTAGGCCTGCTGATCGCGGAAGATCATTTGAACGTTTCACAGTTAGCAGATTAACTTTAACAAAAAACATTCGTATTAAATTCACCATGATTTTAATAATTATCATGCGTGACTCTAAGGATGTTTGTTCGATGTTTTCAGAAATGTACTTTTTTCGCCCGAAGGTCATATAGTTTTAAGAAGTGTGCTTTTAAAGTATTTGCGATAGGAAAGATATTATCTAAGTTTGAATGCCATGTGCCTCAATTTTCAATGTTTTGCTTTTGTGGGTCATTACAACAACAATATTTGATAGATAGAAAAGATAATTTCATTATTGTAAAAAAAAAACACTTCCTTGATCATGAAAATTTTAAATTTATTTTTGTCGCGGTGCCGGAAGATATCGTTACTGGAAAATTAAAAAGCTGGATTCAAACATAAAGGAATAAGTCTTTTACTTTTAGAGATTTGATATGTCTTCTCTAATTCCCAAGCATTTCAAACATTTTTTATTGTTTATTTTATATTTCCTTATTCTTTGTTTGCATTTTAAAACAACTACTTGCTGGAGTTTATTATATGTAACAAAAAACGATGTACATAGATGAGTTTTCAAAAAGTGAATTAATTCAAACATTTTAAAATTATTCACAGAAGAATTTTAATTCATTTAATTTTATTTCTAGGTGCCAAAATTGTTGTTAGTAATGTTTTCTCATGGAAATGTCATATTAGTTTAACTGTTTGTTCAACTGGCCTTCTAAATTTGTGCTTGTATTAATTTAATTTTTGTCAAATGTTTCATTTCTCAAATAACTTTCTTTGAAAGTAAGTATGCTAATACTTTTTTATTGAATATAAAATTATTTAACAGCACAGTTCTAAATAGATTATTTAGGACCGTGATAATTTAAGTATTTGTCCTAAAGTGCTTCATATATTGGTGTAGCTTGCAATTGCATAATGAAGGAACTATGACAGCACTTTTTAATACCAATTAGAGTTGTGAGACACCCCTTAATTCAAAAGTTAAGTTTAGGGATGTTATTGATATTTAATCAGTGTCATTGTTTAATTCTATTGATATTCCTAAAAAAAAAATCACTTCTATTAAAAACAATGTTTGTTATTGACATAGATATTCAAAGCATTTTCGTCATATTTTGTTGGGAACTGACACTTTATTTTTCCCACCCCAAAGGCTACTTTTAAGCTTATATTAATAATTGTTCAATTTTGTTTTTCGTATTCAGAGTAAGAAAGATAATCTAATTGTGGTGGTAAGATGGTATTACCGACCTTCTGAAGTACCTGATTCAGTCTACCAGCTTTTGGTACAGGATCGTAATCATGAACATGGTAAGCCATATGTCCAGTCTTGACTAATAATTTAAAGGAATTGTTAACTAATAATTTAAAGGAATTGTTAAGATGAAAAATGCAGGTAATGTCCTTAAGCCCGACGAAAATTTTGTAGAACTGAAGCAATGCAGCTTCTTGTTACCTTTTAGGCTAGAGCCAACCATTGATCATATCATATCATGTCAACTTTTTTATAATATCATAAGTTTGAACAATTTGGAGTGGGATCCATGTGTTCATTACAGTATTATGACAGCCTTTGTGACACTTCCCAAGATGAGTGTCACAAAACTAATGTCATTACAAAGTTTATACCAGTTAAAATTACTTGATTTTGTGGGGCATTATTACAGAAAAAGTAATTAAAGGTTGAAGTTTTTATATAGAACATTGCACAGTAAGTATATAGTGTGCAGCTAGCTTGTCTTTTTGTGTATCAGGTTAAGGTACTTTGTAAAAGCAGACTGAAATTAAGTTATTTTTATACCAGTCTATAGAAAATAAATGGACTGTTTCTTTTTAGTTCTTTTTATCATAAATTTATGCTGGGTAAATAACGTATACATTCTGATCATGATGGTTAGTTTTATCAATAGTATATTAGTGATAACCAAGAAACTGTGTGTTGCAGGTTCACGAGACCACATTCTTGGTGATGAGGCAGTTAAAGAAAGAGAGTTGTTCATATCAGATGCCACAGATGTATACCCAGCTGTGGCATTAAAGTAGGGTTATATTGTTATTGTCAGTACTGAAATTACTTATAATATTTAAAAAATAAACCATGTTCTCCATTCCGTCATAGCCTGGTGAAAACCAAGGGCAAATATTTTGAAGATTTCCAGAACAGATCAGTGAAAATCCAAGATGCAGAACTTTTTATCCTAGATTTTTTCATTAGTTTCAGAGCCATTTGTATGTAAAATATTTAGTTTTATTGGTAAATTTGATTTGGCAACATAAGTGTCTACTGTGCATGTGCATTTGACTCTTTTGTGCTTTTTCGTTTATTGATCAGTGATGTTAATGATAACAAGAGGCTCATTAAGCCTTTACTCATGGTACGTGTGGGACTGGGGACAAATCCCAAATATGGCAGTCACTGGACCGAATC
>ERZ1740055.397-NODE-397-length-11470-cov-8.727289_pt1 | contig 11470 bp, 8 predicted proteins | sample MGYA00581747_ERZ1740055 | MGnify/ENA primary metagenome ERZ1740055 (study PRJEB43018, sample SAMN04849739) | marine metagenome | isolation source: floating plastic debris | place: Pacific Ocean | collected 2008-08-28 | study: EMG produced TPA metagenomics assembly...
TTTTTTTCTTAATTATTATTATTATCATTATTATTGTAATTGTAATTATTATTATTATATTAATGTTGCAAATAAAGATTGTTATTATTAATTGTATACATTTAGTATTTGATGCAATGACAGGTCTTAAGACGAATATTGTTTAGCTTTATAATACATCTTGTAAGTTGTATTTTGAACAGTGACACAGGTACATCTACTAGATTTGATTATAGGTTGTCAATTCGTTTCACAAAATAGTCTCTTTCTATGTTTCTAAAAAATATTCGCTAATTTTGACAACTTGATACACGATTTGTTGTGTTCAGGCAGTGCATCTCGAACTGTGTTGAATTATTTCGAGAAAACATTTTGGCATTCTATAATCGCTCATACTTTTGATTGGTGAGCAATTTTAGAAGTAAAAACAGTTGAACAAAATTTTCAAGAATATTTTTATCAGTTCAGTACATTAGGTAACAATGGGAGCCAAAATAATCAGCGATAGTGGAGTCAGGTTTCCTATTTAAAATAATATTTGTGCAACAGTACCGAGTGTTGACGTTAAAGTTGCGGTTTCAGTCATACTACTCCCCCTTACACCACCATAAAAAAATTTGTAAAAAAACTTACTGTTTTTTTAAAAAAAGATAAGCTAAAAAAATCGAATCTGCAAGATATGCAAGATTGGTTCGCGATAACAATGCCGAGTTCAGAAATTTGATTCACGGGGTTGACATCCAACTTTGAAAGCATAAACCAAACTTTTTTCAGGTAAATATATTTTCAAACGGAAATTCTCGCATTGTAATTTAGTAGAACGATAAACAAGTTTGAACAACAGTTTATTGGCACTCCTATGTACACTATAACTCAAAATAAACTCAGTGGTAGCAGTCAGTGTAACTTGAATAATTATAATGGAGGTTGTCTGCATTTGGAAAAACTAACAACTCAGTAATCAAGCCAAATGGCTAGGCCAAGTATAATTTTGCTAACTTTGTTAAATATATCAGGTGAAGAGCAAAATACCTGAAATTACTCCGAGAAGACAAAACATCGGCAGACAAAACACATGCAAGGGTAAGATAAGGACTTAAGGAAATGAAATACAATGTATCAAAGAGATACTAATTTAGGTATCTACTTATTATATTTGTCCAAATGCGAGGTAGTCATCAGCATTTTGAAACAACGACGAGAATTATTTTTTCACATTCATTGTCAATACAATTTTTGCGACTCAAAGTTCCGACATGTCATATTTTAGTTCAGATCAGACCTACAGTATAGCTAGATTTTATAGCTACGATCTTAGGATTCGGTATGCTCGGTAAAAGCATTTTCAAAATATTATATACTGAAAACATTATTAATGTAAAAAAACAAAATACTTTTATGCATGCGCTGCATGAACACATGAATTTAATGAAGAGAGAACAAAACATGTTATTTAGTGTGAACATATGAACCTAACGCATGGAAATATGCTACATTAGAATAAAATTTACAGCTTGGTATACTTTCCAGGTTGTGTGAATTTTACAGTGTTTTGTTCTTAGATCAAGAGAGTTGTAAGCTTGCTCAAAGAACTGTAGGAAGTCAGGTGCGTTGCCTGTGTTCACACACGTTACCCCCATGAGAGAACACATCAGGTTTACCGTAATATTTGCTGTCTTTCTATATCTTTGGAATTCAAGCGCTCTTTCTCCAACTACAGCATGACCGTTTTTCCGCACTGCATGATTGGGCAGTTTCAATACACATTCGTCAAAATACTTCAGAGTATATGTATCCTTCTGATGTAAATATTCAAAAAAAAATTATGTGTACGCCATGTTTTGAAATGTGAAGCGTTCTTGTGCAATTTCAATAATTTTTTTGTAAAAAAAAATTTTGACCCGAAGGAAGTCTGTTCTGAACTGCACGGGAGATCACTGGTATTGATACATTTACATGCGGAAGATCTCCCACATCATGCAGGTCGTCGAGAATTTCCCTGTAGCTGATCGATGAACGCTGCCGTTTAAACGCCTCGATTAACTGAAGATCGCCAGGGGAAAGTGATGATAGCGATAATGAAGAATATGAACCTTCAGAAGAGACAGACAGAGAGGAAGATGATCCAATCTGGTCTCCAGAACAGAATGAAAAAAGGTATAATGAGCTTGGGGAAGATATTATACAACAAACAAAAGGAAATGAAAGGTTTGTCTCATTTGTTTCATTAAACCAATATAACTATAAGGCTGAAGATACCATAATATTAATATGCACTAACATGTACATCAATAATGCTTGGTATCGATTATTTATGTAAGTAGATATAATCATAACCTCTTATTTTTAATAATTTTTAATATTTTTAATATTGTAAATACTTTTTAATAGTTTGAACTTCATTTTTATTATTATTACTATAATTATTAACTTTGTAAATAGTCATGCAATTCAGCCTTAGAAGGCTGCAATATGACCCTTTTTTAATAAAGCTATCTATCTAATAAATCTATCTATCTATCTACATCAGGTAATGAAACATTTTTAACATTTCTAATCACATCCCCCAAACACTATCCTGTTTCTCACAATTACTAGATTTAGTTAGCAATCAGGTAAGTATTTCATTCCGGTATGATAAGAAAAGCCTTATTATTAGAAAAATTACTAATTTTGTGTTGATTTTTTGTTAATCTTATAAAGGAGTGTGACATCATCTTCAGACATCAGAGAAAAACCAAAGGCAATTGTCTTTTTGTCATGTCTGTTGATTCTGTTTCAGCATTGCCATTTGTGCTTTGCAAGAAACCCAGCAATCAGGACGTTCCAAAATGGTACCATGATCACATTAACAGCCACCTGTAAATCTTGCAACCAAACATTAACCTAGAAAAGTCAACCTACCATTCTTGGGAAGATTCCTGCTGACAATCTGTTATTAAGTTTTTCAATTATTTGTGCTGGTTTCTCAGTTAGTAAAATTCTTTTTGTTCTCCATCACATGGGAGTGTAGACATATGGGCTAAGAACATACTTTTCCCATCAGCACCACTACTTGATTCCAACCATTCTTAAATTTTGGAAACATTACCAGCAAAAGTTATTTGAAAACCTTAAAGGAAAGGAAGTTGTTTTTGCTGGAGATGCAAGACATGACAGTATGGGTCACTCTGCAAAGTATGGAACTTATGTATCATCTTTTGCTGCACAGTTGGGCTTATCATTCACATTGCTCTTGTACAGGTAAAACTAAGGTGAAATCAAAAATGTCATAAACTAAGAGATTTCTGTGTCAGTGTCTCTATAGAAACAGTATTACAAACAAATAAGTTTTACACAAGTAAAAAAAAAGTCAGAATAAAATATGAAATGATGTAAAGCTTAATATCTGTTTGTAAAACTTACAGTAATCACAAAGGGTTTAAAAATTTTAAAATGTTATAATTTTTTTAGTTTATTTCTATCTGCATCCACTTCTCTTATTGACTTTTTTAAATACCAATGTTATAAGACATGGTTTCATCACTTGCAATAATTCAATGTTCAGCATATTAGTTATTGGTTTGTATGATATACCATTAATAAAACATAATATACAGTAATCGATACATATAATTTAAAAGTACTTAGATCAGTTTTGTTTATTACAGGCAAATGAAGTCGGAAGCAGTTCTGCAATGGAGTTTGCCGCCCACCAAAAATCATTTGCCTTTTTACTTACCACAGGCATGCTACTAAAGGCATTTATTTCAGATCGACATGCTTCCATTGCCAAGTGGATACGGGAAGAATGCACAAAGAAATGCAAAGAGCTGGGAAAGCCAATCATTGACCACTTCTTCGATTTGTGGCACATTGGCAAAAGTATTATTATTAGCTCAGTTGTATTTTGTTTCTATTACCTAGTTAAATGTCCCAGTAAGAATATATCATATCCTCAATTTATTATGAATGCATTTTGGAATTTAATCACTGACTGCATAGAATTATCATGCTGCCTACAGTACATGCATCTTAATATATTGTTTTTGTGAACAAAAGCAAATGTATATTTATCAAAAGGTCTTATGTTTCAAAATAAAGCATATGTAATTACAAAAATACTAGAAACAAGTTATTTTTGAGGCCTAGTTTTTTAACATCAGTTGTTTGTGATATACTTTACAAAAATTCAAAAACTGTTGACCAAGTTAATTAAAGAAAAAGGATGTGACATCATTGGACGATGCAAAAAAGCCTGTGTTAGACATGTCTGAAGCTTATGGAAAGCTCTGCAATGCTTTGAATAATAACCATCTAAGGAAAGGTATTGCACAAGCTTCCCCGTTGGCCCAAACAAGCTGTCTGGAGGGGTACAATTCAGCCATCAATCAATTTGCACCCAAAATGTTTTCCTCCAGTTTCCTGGGGATTTTAAGCAGGTTAGAGCAATATATTTCAATCACACGACTTAACTTATTATCATCATGATGACAATAATTTATTAGCTCTAAGTGAAAAACATTGTTTTATTTTGGTTTACAGATAAATAAATTTATTACATAGATATGAGTGTTCTACTGAAAAATATCCCACTCGTAGATTTCATATCAAACTAGACCTGGGATACAAGTGACATATTTTCTATATCCTCACTAGTGAAGATATCTTGGTTTTTCCCATTTTTTTCATTTGTTTATTATTTTTGAAACACTCATCTATGCACTCACTCATGAGATATTTTTACCATTCCAAGATAAACTTCATATGTTAACGACACGATGTAATATCTTCTTTATGTTATCTATTTTTATTTACTATAACACCCAGAACCATGCTAGTAACCCCTGCATTTTAACTATAACCTGCACAGAGAAACAAAACTTAATAAAGAAATAAAAACCAAACTGAGGGTGACATATCCAAAGTTCAAAGAGGGAGAGGCAGTAGTAAGAGAAATGAAAATTCAACAGAATTATGGTATGTACTTCGCAACAACAAAAATTTATTTTCTTTTTACTCTGTATACAAGAAAAATGTGTTACAAAAATCGACTAAACACATAACTAGACAGCTTTAGAAACAATATTTAACAATTATTCGATTCGCGCTTGTTGGATATGAGGTGGTAAACCTTATATCCAACAAGTGCAAATGAAATAATTGTTTTATTAGATTTTATGAGCTTCTGAGCCCTTCAATACTTGAAAACAACAACAAACTTTTAATAAGTTGATAACTGAGAGTTTTTTGTTAGTTTCCATATATGGTAATTCGGTATATGAGCTGATAACCGAGATCGAGAAAACCAATCAGAATGCTAGAAACGCAATAGTCGAAGTTGAAATTTAATAATCACTTTTATTGTTTGCTTAATAGTATTCTAGAATGTATAAAGCATGAGAATAACTAAATAATTCTTGCAATATAATTTACCTGACCTAATTATTCAACTAATCATCTGCATTTACAGAAGTAAATATCTGAACAGACAAAACTAAATTATTTACAACTGAAAAAAAAGCAGTTATTCATCAGCAGGATATCTAAACTGTGTGCAATGCTATATCACAACAATGGCCACATCAATATAAATTTTGTATGATATGTAATTAGTTTCATCTGATTTCAGATTATGTCAAACGAATATACACAACTCTCTTGTCCACAAGTAAGAAAGACCTTGATGTTATAAGAAAGGAGTATGAAAAGAAGTGCCGTAGCCTTTGCAAAGTTTATTGAAGGAGAAAGAAAACAAAAATGATGCAATCAAAAAGCACAAAAAAAGAAAAGAAAAAACAGTATCAATTTGCTCACCAACATGTTTTGGTACATAAACACAAAAGGTTTAACATCTACCTAGTTATATATTTTGAAATATGAGATTGCAATTGTTATTGCCTGTTAGAATGAGGAGAGTGAACCTCGAATCACTGTATTCATAATTTATGATAAAAAAAATTGATAGAGGGTTTACTTATTACATTGCTTTTATAAATAGAATCTCCTAAAGGAAAAAAAGAACAATACTTTTTTACAAAAGTATATTTTGTTTATTTCTTACAGTTTATACTTTTTAAATAAGAACTAATAAAACCAGTAAATTAGATAATATATACATTTTTTTAAAAGATATTCAACTCTTAGCTTCCCTTTATCAAAACATAACAAAACAACAATAGAGACTGTAATCTCGATTTTGTTTACAGATGCTGAACTACTTGAAGCAACAAAGAAATCAAACTCAGGAAGGAAACGAAAAATATCTCAAAACAAAAACACCAAAACATACAAGAAAAAAATAGTAAAACGAAAAGAGTCTGACCATGCTGGAAATAAACGAAAATCCTATAAATGCAGCAAATAAGGAAAACAGAAACAGGGTCACAGTAAAAGTAGATGCCCTCCTTATAATTAAATAACTCATATTGAAATGGTGCATATGCATCACTCTATTTCTCTTCTTTCCAGTAGAATTACGATGAAATTATTTTGAAATAAACATTTTGTATGTAATTACATTAACATCAGAAAACATGGAGTGAGTACAAGGAACACAACACCATAAAAAGAGACCAGAGGAGCTGGTATTCAGTATTTGCAAAATAACCCTGAGCGATTTATACAAAGTGCAGTTGAAGATAACATAAGTTGGTCTGAGTATGTTAGTAACATGTCTTTGGAGGCAACATGGGGTGATCACATTATCATGCAAGCAATAGCAGAAGCTATGAACTTGAGAATTCATCATCATCATCATCACCAGAGCGGCCTCAGCCGAGCTGCACGCCTGGCAGTCCAATTCTCACTGTTCAGCATGCAGGCGGCTAGCTCGGCAGTGTCGGCCGCTCCAGCGCCCCCCTTCAAGGTTTCGAGAAGCGTTGATGCTGGACGCCCTGGCCGACGATAGCCATGGATTGGCTCCCACAGGACTAGGTGGCTTGCTGGTATATCCTTGTGGCGGTAGCAGTGGCCCACAGAATCAAGTGAAAACTTTGCTGAGCTGTGTCTCTACAGTAGGACTGTTAAGTGAAAATACCTTGCCTGAAACAGTAAGAAAAAAATTGCATGATACAACATATGCACGCAAAAGAAAATGTAGTGGTCTGATAGAAAGCCAAATCAAATCAAGTAGTAGGGTTGAATCACATTCAAATTCTAATACGTCATCAATTGAAGATATAAATGCCAGTGATGAGGAAAGAATACCATATAATGCATATGAGACAATACAGAGAAGCAAATGCATCTCCAGAGCAGAAGTCAAAACGTACCCAGTCCCAAAGAGCTTATAGAACAAAAATATCATCTCCCGAGCAAAGAGCAAAACATAATACCAAAAAAACTACAGATCAAAAATAACATCTAATCAAAAGGCAAAATGCAATGAAAAACTAAAGGAATACCGATTACAAAAGAATCTCATTTCGGTTGAGTCAGCCATTTCACAGTTCCATGAAATGGCTGAAGAGGGTCCTGTTTACGTTTGTTTTTGTTGTGACCAGCTATGGTACAAAAAAAGGAATTTTAAATTCAGAAAAACTGAAAAATCTAAGTCCTGTTATCCAAGAATATCTTGATAGAAGGAGAATCCAAGTAATGCTGAATGGTTTTGTAAAACATGTCATGGCCATTTAGTAAAGAATAAAATTCCACCATGTGCTGTTGTTAATGGTTTGGTTTTTCCAAAAAAACCAAACTTCTTTGATTTGAATGAATTAGAATGTAGATTACTAGCTCCGAGAATCGCTTTCCAAAAGTTGATGCAAGCATTTAGAGGAAAGCAACTGAGAATACATGGGAACATTGTGAATGTTCCTGCTGATGTAGCAAGTACAGTCACTATGTTGCCACAGTTGCCAAGCGAGACTGCAACAATAAAAGTCAATTTAAAAAGAAAGCTCCAATATAAGAGTTCAGCATTATCACTGAATGTAAGGCCTCATAAAGTTGTACAAGAAGCAGATTGGCTGATGAGAGATAGCAGTCTTTATAAAGATGAAGATAAAACTATAAATCCACAATGGGCCAATCAATATGACAAAGAAATTGAACAACAAAACATGGATGACCCTTGTAGCGGATAAACTGCAGAAAGTGTCGAGAACTCTGGAGAAACAGATGATAGTAGTGAAAATGAAGATGAAATGCCTGCAGGTGTCACTGATACTATGTTAACAGCAGCTGATTTTTTAGAAGATAATGAGCGGCAGCACATATTCAACATTGCAGCAGCAGAAGGCAATATACCCTTAAGTATATTCAGGGACTGAGAGAGTGTACACTGAGAGTGTACACGTGTTTTTGCTCGCTCCTTGGCAATAGTCTTTAAACCATCTTAGAGTTCCGAAAGACTAAAAAAAAACTTTGATACCATAAAAGCGCTTAAAAAGGGGAACAAGGAACTAAAGAAAGAGCTTGAAGAAACCAAGAAACATCTAAAGAATCTCGAAGTACGACTCGGAGAAAGAAGCAGCCAAAATGGCGGCCCTTGCCCGACCCGTGAAACCTTAGTTGAGGCCAAAAAAAGTCTGGTATTCCTGGGAGAGGAATACGATGATCTTAAGTTTATCTGTTTTAGTTTACGCGATGAAAGAGTTTTAATTGGCGCGTGTTTGTTTACAACGGCATTAAATTTTTTATAGAAAGATGTGAATAGATGATCTATGTTGTTTGACTGCGTCTCAGTAATTTAATTCCAGTCAATTTCAGCCAGATCGTTCTTAAAACGTTCGGGGGATAAGTGTGAAAAATCACATTTTTTTATTTTATGATTTTGTATTTTGTCTTTAGATGATGATAAAATACAAATTTGCGAAAAATGGTCACTAACATCTGTAACCAAATTACCGCTATTAAGTACTTGATCTGGGTTATTGATAAAAATATTCTCGATAAGACTGGCCGAATTCTTATGGATACGAGTTGGCTTGTCAATGCTTGGAAGCAGGAAACAACTCTGAAACGTTAACGAAAAATCCTGACTGCAACGGCAATTCTCAATTTTCTGTAAACAAAGGTTGAAGTCACCTAAGAGACATAAATTCTTTCCTGAGGATGAAAATTTCACAATTGTTTCCTCGATATACTTAAAAAAAAAAACAGTTATTTTTAGGCGGGAATTCTATAATGTATACACGGTGGGCATATGGGCCGCGAAATCGCGCACTCTATCTATCGGTAACTTTCACGCGCAAAATTTGGATCTCGAGGGGCTGGGGAAAGGGATTTTTTTTTTTTACCTGATACCTTTTAATTTATGCGTAATACCACGATACCTAGCGGTCGTTGAAGAAGGCAGCTTTGTTGTTGGATTCGTCTTGAATAAAGGAGCATTTTGATACCCACATTGCCATGTTTTCTGCTAGAAAAGTTCACGAAAGCCCTCATCGAAGAAAGTACATTTAAAGTAAAGCAAGTTGTATTGAGGAAAATAAGATTTTTTGCTTTTTTTGCGTTTAAAAGGCTTCGACTGTGCTTGATAAAATGCCACGAAAATATTACTTAAATGAAGAGTGTTTATTGGTCGACAATCCTATGATTTTTACTTTACTGAATAAGAGGTATGTTTAAAGTTTTTGAGTATTAAGTGTTTGTCTCTTTTTCTTTCAGTGTCAATAGTGTGATAGAAGATGAATCCAACCATTGTGAACCTCCGATCGTTGCTGATAGAAATGAAAATAGAGACATGTTGGACTTGGGGAGAATCTCGAAGCTTTCAAAAACAGCTTACCTGGCTATATCAGAGCAACACATGCAGCTTTCAAACTACCATCTGACCCCTAAAGGCGATTTTAAATACGAATGTAAACTTTCATGAAATCCATGTGCAAAAACTTTGTTTTCAAAACTGGTTTCTTTTACCGACGAACAAGTTAAAAGCTACTTCAAGTAATCAAAGACAACTAAAATACTCTTGTGTATACATGTCCCGAAAAAAACTTTGCATTCTTCTTCAAAGCCCTGATTTTTGTGCCAGTGGAAAGTGATAAACAGTAATTAATAACTATGGGTTTTTTTCTCATACTTTAAAGGCATAAACTGAACACAAAACATCTACAGTTTACAGGTGTTTACACTATATAAACTGAGAGATCTTAAGCAGCACAGAGTATCCCATGTAAACAGGGTCTTGTGATATTTTGTGGCATACCCATTGAAGGCATTGGATACAGTAAATAGCATAGAAATGATCCCTCTTTGATTCAGTGTAACTTTTATCTCATTAAATGATGCCTCTTAGTAAGAGTAAGAGGTATGCAAGATTTAATGTTGGTAAGATGATGAAGGCAAGAAAGGAGCAGAGGAATAAAGTTGCTATGGCTCACATTTCTTTTCAAAAGAACCATAGGAAATTGGATTCCATGGGTGCTGAAAAAGAGAAGGCTTTAAGACAAGGTATTTTATATTTGTGTTCAATAATCTGCATCAGAAATAATGTCAGATGTAATCGAAAAATGAATAAGAGGCGAAGTGAAGCACTTAATGCAGCTCTTAGAATTCATGGAGGTACATCTACAAACACTCTACCTGCTGTCTCTGGTTTAGTTGACACATTGGCAGTAAAAGGTTCACAGGGGAATTAACTAGCGTTATTTCATGAAAAAGAAAGCTATTTAATCAGGTTTTCCCTCAAATATATAACAATAGTGTTAAGAAATATGAGGATTCACAAGCAAATCTTTTAAGAAGTACTTCTACCTATTTTACAAGGGGTGTTATTGGGAAGAGGAAGTACCGGTCTTTGTACAGGGTATTTTCAATGCAAAAGTCTAAACAAAAAAGTAAAAGGCTTGAAAGAATCAAAATAATGAACTTTAAAGTTGCTCGGCTACTGCCATACAACAAAATGATGGATCAAGTAAAGTCAATTGACATTGCTAAAATAGGGAATGTAAGAGAGGATTTTTCTTACGATATGGATGAATGGGAGAAGGGAGAGGGTTGCTACAGGCATTTAATTGAATTTTTACCACGACTAGCATCTTTCTATTCTAACTTGGCTAAGGAAACACAAAATTTGCTTTGGTTTAATGATGCAGCTAACACCTTTGAGGTTGTATTAGGGGGGGATGGGGCCCCATTTGGTAAACAGGATACTGCATGCTCTTGGCTCTGCAGCTTTCTTAACAGGGGGAAGCATATTCTTAGTAGCAATGAGAGTTTTTTGATTTTGGGGGCAAACTGTCATGAGGATTCTTTGGTAGTTCAAAGGTATGTCAAGTTTCTTTTGAATGAAATTTCGCACATTGAGAAGCAAACATTCAATGTAGATGGAGTAGACATAAAGTTCAGGTTTTCAGAATTCCCTAATGATTTAAAGATGCTGGCACTTTTAGCTGGGGAATTACCAGTTAGTGCTTGATACTTCTCAACCTTTGCAAATGTTAATACTAGTTACTGTGACAATCCTTCTGGTACATTTGGGCAAAGTGTAAATGATACTTGGCAACCAGTTTGGCAGTGGTAAGGCAACTAAAATAGCGGCACTTGTAAAGAAAAGAGCTTTAGA
>ERZ1740055.398-NODE-398-length-11449-cov-7.056872_pt1 | contig 11449 bp, 5 predicted proteins | sample MGYA00581747_ERZ1740055 | MGnify/ENA primary metagenome ERZ1740055 (study PRJEB43018, sample SAMN04849739) | marine metagenome | isolation source: floating plastic debris | place: Pacific Ocean | collected 2008-08-28 | study: EMG produced TPA metagenomics assembly...
ATATTTTAATTTGTACATCCTTTTTGACTGATCAGTAGGTTTATACTAAAACAATGAGACCTACCGGCCTTAGGGACTACGAGATTTAAATAGCTATTGACTCGTAGTCCATTCGTCCTCGAGGTCGAATTGTTAAATATATTGGGATATAGTTAGATATAAAGTAGTTATGTAATGCTTTCGAGTAAGATACCGTAGAGTATGACACGTATCACGCGTAGTTTTACTTTTCGTATGCACACGAGTTCTCAGAGCTATGTCAAAAGGCTATCAGCCTTGTACTCAACATACGGCAATGATTAAATATTTAAAGTTTTCATAAAACAGTTTGACCGTATACTCTCAGGTCCAGAATAATCGCCATCCACCGATTATTAGTTTTTGGAACTTTTTCAACCCTGAGGACTGAGTGCCGTATGGGGCCATCATTTCCGATGTATTATTTTTCCGACACATTTTTCTTTTTGTCTGGCTAAAAGTGAATCATCTTTAATTAAATCAGTATGGTGGCTCGTTTATGAGATGGTCTGTGTTTGCAGAAACTTTTCTACCTGTGAAATATTCATTCCAACTTCCCATAGTATTGAATTTTAGCAAAAGATTGTACGGACCTCCAACCAACCCCCGTTTATTTGAGACCTAAGAAACACACTCCTTATTAGTCAGTTGCTATAACAAGGTGAAATTGATGGCTTTTTCTCGAGTTGTTCTATGTCGATGGTTTAAGTGCAGTGAAATTGCACGAATAAAACTTGGAAGCAGAACTCTGTTACAGGTCCAACGCATGGAAAACATCAATACACTTTTTTTAACAGCCAGTAAAATTTAGCCCAGGTTCTTGTTTTTTAAGCAATTTAAGGACCAAAATGTTATTTTGTTCTTAGCTGCCATATATTTATCATAGCTGAAAATCAAATATAACACCCTTTGGTGCTCTTGTATACTCAGTCTCTGCTTTTCTTTTGATTTGAGGCAAACAGTATCTAAGGAATAATTTTCTACACTAGTATCGCCCATTCATGATTCACCCAACGACTGAAACTTTTAAGCATGGGTTATCCTTTAAGAAACAGGATATTTTGATTTAACAAGACTTATTTCAAATGATCATCTTCAGTTGGAGTGAAAGTTTAAATGGATTACTAGTTAATATATATGGTGTTCAAAGACTGATGAAAACAAATCCCCACGAGTTCTCCGGGGTAAAAAACTAAACCCCAAATTCTCTCAACAATAAAAAACAATAACAAAGAAACATTACATAATTTCTGTCACAACAGCGGCAACTGAAACCGAGTCTACATAAAAAACACAAAGTACAATCACGAGTAAGGTGCTTCTGCACATTTTGGTTTGTTTGTTAAAGTGATAAAAGAATTTCCACAAAATTCCAGTTTTTCAGGAGGAAAGCAGAATTAGCTGTTTTTTTCCAGGCATTTTCAAGGGCTCTGGAAGAAAATTCCAGAGTTCCAGGAGTTTTTCAGGAATTCCACAAGTAGAAAGCATCATGCAGTTAATGAAATGCTTATTTCTTCACTTTCTCAGAATTCTTTGTAATTTACATGTAACCGTTGTCAATACGAAGGCCTATATCAATGTTACTTTTCAAAACATGTAATTAATAACCTTGTAAAATCAAAAAGGTTGCCTTGTTTTTAAAAAGTATTATTAATCTCCTTCAATCCATTTCTTCCTTAAGATTGAAAACTTCAACCTTATATGAAAAAGACCCAAACATTACTAAGCAAAACTGTAGTTTATCAAAGAAAATCTGTAGCTGATGGAATTTACTTAAAGTTTATTTAGCAAGGGCAATTCACCTCGTCCCATACCTATACCAAATGAATTCAACCCTCCCCATACTGAAATGTACAAAACTCGTTCCAGCCTACCCCTCCCCACTGATTAATCTAGTACGCAACGACAGAACCTGTTTGTGTTGTACGTGACAAAAATATTATATTGAATCAGAATCTAAAGTGTTTAACTTCAAGAGTACAAACCCCACTTCGCAACACTAGAAGTTGCTCAAATATTCTCACCTCTTACCAGAATCTGGCAAATAAAACTCAAATCTCTTCCAAAATGACATGCACACAACATGTTTTATCATAATAAGTGAATGACCACGCTTTCCTTCTTACTTGTTCGGTTCTCAGGTTTATTTCTGCTTTTGCTACAAACGTCTTATAAACGCCACTGACGCCTTTACTCTAAACAGTATAATGCTTGGCATGAATGTACAGTATATGTTCATAAAATATATATTCCATTTGTAAACTTTTTACAGGTTTGTTTGAGAAAATGACTAGCGACTCACTTGTCAAGAAAGTGAGATCAAACGACAAATCCTTTGCTGCGAATCTATTTACAATTTGAGAGTAAAGAACGGAAGAAAACCTGAATCACACTCATGCAACTTAACCAACACGAAGAACATGAGCTAAAACTGAGCTGGATTCTCAAATCTGTTCGCTATGTAACACTACCAAACAATATAAAACAACATTAACTATTATAGAATATGCCAAAAATTGCACGCACCATCCGTCTACGATAATTACAAAACTTGGGACAAATGTGCGATATATATAAATACTCGTATTTTAAAATTAATTGTATCATGATTTGATTTTTGGATGCGACGTTCGACTTCTATTCGATCTTCTGATGGTGTGTTTGGCGTCGCGGCACTTCTGACAAATAAACGTGTCTGGAACATTGGACTTTCGGATTTTCGCACAGGATAGATGGATCCATGTCAAACATTCAGAACATTCGATCATGGGCCGACCTTGAAATACAAACGAAACACAATTAAAAACTGATTTGAATCAACACTGCTACCACCATTATTTGAAAATGAAACTCTACATCCAAACAACGAAAAAAGATTTACTTTATAGCCTAATTCTGCAATTCATCAGAACACTTCTTCGACTTCTTATATAAAAGTAAAGTTATTAATGATTTTAATAAGAAGCTATAGACGATAAGTACTTGGATGAAGATAAACAGTCTTGCACAAACGACCCGGGGGAATCGGAGGAGCTTAACATTCGACGCGAAGTCAGAGAAAGATTTAAAAGCAACAAGAATGAACTTACATGAACACACGTTACTTTAGGGGGAAGGAATGACTGCGATTTCAGATTGTTATCTAACCGTGTTTACGACACCGAGATTTATTTTGTACGATATGACATAAACTAAAGGCATTTTGAGCAGTGATATTACAAAAACCAATTTAACTCAAGTCTTAACAACTGTTATAATAAACTCGACCATCTCCTCGGTTTGGTTGAGAAAATCTTGGATTGGCGTGTGGTTTACGGTGTCAACATAGACAACTGAAGGAACTATTTGATAAAGATAAGTTCCTGTTATTTTCACAAACTATTTTCTCAACAGCTCTTTTAGCATTATTTAAGCTCCTAAAATGCGAAGGGAACGACTTTCAGTGTGAAAGACTGCGTGTGTTGTAAAATTTTAATGCACACATCACGATGACATAAAATCCATATCAAGTAAAACGAAAAGTTTTAGATAAATATTTTTTGTTTAAAAGAAAATTGCTACTGTTAAAATTTTCAAATCGAATCTCTGGATAAACCCTGAAATTATAATTCATTAATTCGCAGCAAATACGACACAGTTCCTTCATTCTTACCTGCGAAAGGCTTGTTACAATAGCAAGTTACTTTATCCCACGACTCGTCTCCTGCAAGGAAAAACGAGAAAATTTACTAGGCGATTTTTGAAAAACATATTGTCAACAGTTTATTCCCTAAATTATAATTCAAAAAAGGCAATGAAAGCTGCTTTATTATTGAGGAGAAAAGTTCACTAACCGGATTCGTATTCTTCGTCGACATCATCCAACAGTCTTTCATCGGCACTACTCGGTGATGGCGACGAGGCTGTTTCACTAAAAGCCGAATCTGTGCTCGATGAACGACAATCTTCCGTGTTTGGGCTTTTACTGGGCTTTCTCGATTCCTACAAAACAAAATTCTGGTCACCTTATTTGCTAACATAAATCTCGTCAAAATTCAACTAAAAGAACCGAGCCAGAGAATATGAACCATTTTCTGTAAACACAAACTTGAACAAATTTACGCCGACACTTGGTAAATATGACTCTCTGCCAAGCGTTTGTAAATGGTTTATACCAAAGGGTACTAAAAAAATTGTAGCTCTATGGAAGCACATCATAAAGAGTTAAAACGATAGCCACACTTGTCATTTTAACATTTAAGTTCCAAAATTGCAATCGGGCAGCCTCACCTCTTGTCTGGCTTCGTAAGCCAAAATTAGACTACAGAAGGAATTGAAGTCCTCAAACGTTCGTCTTCTTTTTGGATTTTCTTCCTTGGGATAAATCTAAATGACAACACAAAGCACAAAGCAATTTCAATTAGAGGAGAAAACGAAAAGCCGACTTTTTAAGAAAAGTCAAACGACAACTGTACAACTGCTTCAACTATGATTCACAAATCAATATTTCGAAAAAAATACAAAAGGAACGAATCTTACCTCTCTACTTTCTTCAATAGCTGATCTTCTTGCTAAAATGTTTAAAAGAAAGAACAAAAGTTTGTAGTTAGAATAAGCTTTTTACAGAGGAACAACGAAATACAGACTTTGAAAATACAAACAACGTAACTTTCGAACAAGGCCACACACAAAAAACACTGCATGCAAAGAGGGATCGATCGAAAACTTAAAAGTTTTTACCTTTAGTGGTGGCCGTAGCCATAGTAGACACCATTCACTAAATTTTTAAGAAAAATTTTTAAAATCAGCTGAGACTGCAGTATTAGTTTGAGGCCACAAACAACACAAGGACTAGATCTTCAGCTCAAGACACGATTTCTGAACGAACATAGTCGACAAGATACGCTCCCAAACTTCCTTGCGGCCCGGGAGAGTGATGTCACATGAATGAACAAATCTGATTGGCTAGCTGTTTCATTCTTGTTCGAGTCACGTGAAAGCAACCCATCAACGTGTCATTCATGTTCATCGATTGAATGAAATGACTGAGTGTTTTTGCCCTCGGAATCCCGTTTCCGTCAATAATTATACTAATCTTCCTAATTTTGTGAATGAAATAGTGTCGCCTATAACAAAATTATTTTTTGAAAAAAAAAATAGTCTGTTTAAAAAATTTCTGGAAATAAAAGTTATTGGAGCGACAAATACAGGTAAATAAAAATCAAAACATTACATTTACAATCTTTACATTTACAGTCAACACCCAGCTTGCTATTCTATTGTCTACCTCTATTGCCGCAGTTTTTAGTCTTTAAAAAGTAATAAAAAGTCGGTATTACATTGATTAAATGAGTTGCGATTTCACCCTGCACGAAAGAAACTGATTCAATTAGGTCAACGAACGAAATGATTTCTCAATCATGTTTTAAAATTAATATAAACACATAACTTTGACGGATTCCGTTGTCATAGTATCAGTCAAAAGAACAAAAACAGAGCTTTAAGTTTCAGTCACAACATAGGAAGTCCGATGTTTTAAAAAGGAAATGCATAAAAAAGCCTTCTCCGTAGAATTTTAAATATCGCTCGCGATAAAAAGCAAAGCTAAACGTAGCGTACTTGATAATAAAACCAAGTATCAATTGAAACTTTATAGTCTACTTGTGACGTCACATTATGGCGTTTCAAAATTATGAAAAGAAAACAGTTTTAAAAAGGATTTTTTCGTTGTTTAGGAAAACATATAACCTACCAAGATACCATGTTCAGATTTTCATCTACTTTCGCGATGCCTTCACTTTTCGTGCGATTTATAAAGAGATCTTTATGCCCAACGGCGCTTGATTCTACGATAATGGCGGATGTGTCTTTAAGTCTGTTCGGTGTTTGGTTTATGATATTGAATTTCAATTAGGCGTGAATTTTAATTTTTCTATAGTCATGTCGACAAGAATACAAAACTGCAAATTTCAGTACAACCCTTAATGAACTAGGCGATATAAAAGTCTTTGACAGAATCTCTGTTTTAACCGATATTTAAATACTGAAAAAAATTCCCCCAAACAAAAAAAATTACGAAATAGCGATAAGCCCCAAAACCTACTCAGTGTTGGAGCTTACCTGAACACCAGCTGGTGGTTGAAGAAGTATTTCCATAATTTTCATTCTTAACTTCTTATCCTGGATCTTTAGATGTCTGTTGTGGGCAGCTTATTGAAGGTTCTGTAGTTTTCATTTTCCAGTATACATTTTTTGACATCGCTCGGCGACAGATATGTCCTATTAGAATATATTTACCTCGTACAGAGCGAAATTTCTGTATACATTAAAATGCAAGATGAAGGAAGATTTCACGCCCCAGCAGCTGCAACCACCATTACGCTAATCATTTGATTATTTGATTCGCGCCAAGATGCCAACGTGTTAAGACAATCCACCAATCACATCGCAGTCTTAAGCAGCACTTGGTGTCAACAATGCCGTGTCATCACTTCCTTTAAAAAAAACGCATTGCATTGTCGGATGATTTGCTTCCGCCTCCAGACCCAATCAGTTTTTTAACAAAACAAAGCAAATTTATAACTTTTGTTTTACTAAAAGCTGCGAAAATTAGGTTCAAAAAGGCAAACCGTGATGGATTTGACAAAGATCGAAAACTTTTAGTGTGTAAACTATAGAAAATCGTGAAAAATTTTCTCTACTTTTTGTCCGTGCAATGAAATGTTGGTAGCTACAATGGTAAAAAACTAATATGTACAACGAAATGTAATTTGAAGTCAGATTTCACGAGTCACGGTTTCACTATTCATCCTAAAAGATATCACAACAACAAATTTAAAAAATGTGTAACTTGAATGCAACTGTTTTCTGCAAAATATGTTTGCTGAGAAGAATGAAAAAGATCGAGTTTCGTTTACTGAATAAAAAAAAAAAACGTTTTAATATCAATTTTTATCGTAAATGTTTTTAAAATCTAGAGCTAGAGTCTTTAACCAAATATCCCTAGGCCACTGAAAATTAGCCTGCTTTACGAGCGCTGACAAGCAAAATCTTTTAAGTTTATAAATTTTAAATATAATTCTTAAGACATACAGTGATTGTGAATATACAGTTTGTTATAGTTACTGTGACCTCTGAGAAAGACGAATTTTTGCATTTGCATGTTTTTATTAAACTATAAAGCCTGGTTTTCATTTGTCGGGAAAATCCCAGACGGTCGGTGATTTTGCCGAAACCCGAAAAACCCGAAATTGTAGATATCCCTGATTGTCTGATTGTCTGGGATGGACGGGGACAAATCTGGAGAATAGGAAATGTTTTAGTTTCTGTTTTCCTGGTATGTCCCACAGATTTCTGCGACGCTCGGCAATCATTCCCGATCGCTGTTACACTTTCCAACTCATTCATACAATCTCCAGATTCTTCATAGCTTTAAGTTTGATTCTGATTCTGAGTCGAGTCTGGTACATAATATGTATATTAAATTGCAAAACTCTTGTATCTTGAGACTATCACTGTTACGTTTGTGCAGGATGAAGAACATCCCAAACCTACAAATTATGTACATAAACATTTTAAGAACTTTTGAGGTTAAAACCCTCGAAATAATTATGAGCAGGCATGAAGTCTAGAATTAAACGTCTGTTTAGAGAAACACTTTGTAAAGCCAGCTGTAGCTGGTAAAGAAAATTGATATTCCTGACAAAAAAAAAATTTAATAATCTTGAATTTGTTGCAAACAAACAAAATGATAGCTAAAAAAACAACGCTGACTTCCTTCTTCAGTTCCGTACGGGTCAGTTACTTTGAGTTATTTGTTGATAGCTTTTGCTCATTCATAAATGGCGTCTCTTAGTAGCAGTCTAGGAGTAAGAGTCGATTCAATGCTATGATGTTTATGTGTTTACTTTGCGAGCAGAGCATCCTTTAGAAGAATAACGGAGTCTCTGCTCGCAGGACACTTGTGTGATAAAAATGCAATTTAAGAGCAAATTGGCTTTCATCTGTCGCTTTATAAGCACACTTATTTGTGCATGTCCACGCTAATACAAGCTTATCTTCTTCACCTAAACCGGTTTTAACTTTATCTGGACAGGACTTGCTCCAAGCTACAGAACCGCGCTGAAAAAAATAGTCACAAAATCTAGCTATGATTCTACCGCTAGTCCTGATTGTGATAAGTTTGGATGAAACTTGTCTCAGCCGGTTTGTCGAACCAAGTAGCAAAAGGCGGTATCACGCAAGGTGGCCTATAACAGCCGGAATTCAGAAAGCATATTGTAATGCAGGTTCCAAAATCAGCTGAAACACAGTCAGTTTGGGAACCCTGGGGCTGTCCTTTAAAACGGACCATCATTAGCGCCTGCTCTCGAGCGCATTATAATCTGGATTTTAACGACTTGAAATCATTTTGAACCAAAGCCAAAATAATTTTGTGAAAGCGAAGCGACAGCAAGCGCCCACAAGCGATCTTATTGGTTGAACGAGGCATCACACCACCATTGCAGACAATCAGAATGAGGGCGGCAAATGCATTTGAAACACGTACGTTTACCAACTGGCCCGAGAAAAGGAACGATTTGGAGAGGGCAATTCATTATTTCGCCGCGCTTAGTGATAATAATTTACGTTCAACAAAGGGCACAAAACCTTATCAAGATATTCTAGTCCACTGAGTGATGACGAAAAAGAAAACAAACTTAGCGATAACCCCATTCCACCAACTGGAGAACGTGACTTCTCTGAGAAACAAACCAAACGAGACAATCGACTACACGTGCACAGTTTGGTTGTTCTACCAGACTCTTTATTTCATTTACTCTAGATATACAATTTTATTACGCGAACTAGTTAAGCAAAATATGTAGATTATTTAAACAACATTAAGTTTTGAAATGCAAAAAGAAATAGTGACATTTTGGACGTTGGTCCTTCGTCGGACTGAAGATAAACGAATGGTTATTGTTTTATTTTCCTTAAAGTCCCTCTAACTCTTTTTTATCTTTTCGATGATAACTATTGTCATCGGAATTTGAATAAAAATTCCGTACCAAAGTATGCTTTCTAATCAAAAGAAGTTTGGAATTAAATTTTGACCGAGCAGCAGAGGAGGTAGCTATGATGTAGCAGCATTAAGACATCCTTCGCTCTCATTAGTGTTTACAAGGAAGAACGTGATAAACAAAGTACTTCAAACTGAATTTCTTTGTTTTTCGCTGTGTTTAGACCGTAAAACGAATAAAATTGTAGTACTGATAGTGTTAATATTCACCGGAAGCTCCACAAGTACCTTCTCCTACGTCATCAAACCAGGACTTCATGATGGTATTAATGCTCGGTCAAAAAACGACTGTAGTCCCAAAACTGTCTTATTTGCACGTTTCAAGACTCAAAAAACATAACTTCATGATGGTATTAATGCTCGGTCAAAAAAACGACTGTAGTCCCAAAGCTGTCTTATTTGCACGTTTCAAGACTCAAAAAACATAACAGGAACCGTGAAAATCTGTTTAATTTTCGAAATTTAGTATTACAAAAGGGTTCTACATTTCACTTAAAAAAAAGCCAGATATAGGAACTTAAAACTTAAATTTCTTTCTAGATACATGTAACTGTTTCTTTAAGAAAACCGGTGCATGCTTTTAATCATCACATTTAGTTTAGCAAATGACCTCTTGGCCGGCTTTCTGGGTAAACTAACAAGAATGCCTCCCGAACTAAAAAATGAATGGTAAAGCCAAATTAGAACTGCCCCGAGTCAATTTACAATAGATAAAACAACAAATTGTTTTTGAAAAGTAAACATGACGAAAAAAATTTCAAAAGAAGTTCCGAAATCTCTAAAATATAATATTACGGAATAGAACATAAAGTAAAACATAATACGGGTCAAGGATGAGAAATGACAGAAATACATATAAACAGTCGTTTCTTGAAAAAAAAAGAGAGAAGTTTTGACCAGAGTTGATTTTGTGATGCAAATTATGTGATATGTGTGTAAATGATTTTCAAAATACTGAAATAAATACCTCTTTATCGTTAAGATAAAAAAACTGATAATTGAAACGCTTTTTAAGAACAGCATTCCAAGGTGTGATATATGACAGGAGCTGCTGATTCTGCAAAGCATTGTCATTGGTTAGTCTAGGTTATCAGATATGAAAATTCTTGAGGTAAATTAGATGTCTGATTATGACATCGAAAATAATTTGATAAAACAGAAGTATTCACACAATTTATCTTACAGCTGTCAACTTATAAGATGGACTGACGAGAATAACAAATAAACGTGGAACGAGTTATTTCCAAGACCTTGAATTATTTCACTGAACTCTCAATTAAATCATATTCTGTTCTCTACCACCCAAACACGTACTCCATTGTCTTGGAAAGAATGTTTGTGTTCTTCTGTGGCGTTCGTCCATCTTCAGGGACAACCTATTTCATATTTGTTAAAAAAAAAAGATTTTAGAAGTTGAATCATGTTTTACAGCTATATCTGCCGGGTATTTTGGTAGGAGGCAACGTGGCTTAGTTGTCAGGATTTGAATGCAAGAGGGAACAGAACGTTGAGATTAATTCCAGTTTTTGAACCAACTTTTCAACTCGTATGGACATTATTAAAGCCTCAAACTTAATCCAACCTTGACTCTAGCCTCCTGTAGGTTAATAATTCTAAGATAAAAGCCACTCTCAAAGTAAGCACAGAAGAAGAAGAGGAAATTCTTTCAATGAACAAGGAGGCAGTACCAAAAAACACAAAAATGGCAACAAAGTTCGGTGCAACAGTATTTAATGGTAACTGAGTTAGTTAATCTCTCCAACCAACCTCATATTCTTCGGCAAAAATCAAAATACAATGCCTTGTTTACGAAAAACTGTCAACCATTGAGGAAATGACACCGCAGCAACTTAGCAAGTGCTTGCAAATGTTTTATTTGTCGGCAAGAAGGCGAGACGGAACTTTCTACAATAAAAAAATCGCTTACCGCTAGTCGTGCATCGCACGGCGTAATTTTTTTGTTCGACCATTGGTCGATATATATCTTTTTATTGATAAAAAATTTTTGACGTCAAAGTCGGTGAAAGTGGTGAAAATATCTACCACTATTCGCTTCCACTTCGATGAATTGTTAATTATTCAAGTCCCTTTTGAGGGATAGTTGATAACTTAGACTGCGAGCGATCTTTCTTTCCTCTCCTTCCCCCGCCCACAGTACAACCAGTCAGCAGTTTCTAAACGGTTTTTGCTTGCAGTTTCGCCGCTCGAACTTCAAAATTCGACTGATTATAAGGAAAAGAAAGGGACTGCTCGCAGTCTATTGCTAACTATATATATAATAATATATAATATAAAATTTAATGATAACTCCCCTAAAGGGGCTTTTCAGTATCATATTAAAATTCCCCTCTCTCCCAGTTAAGAATCCCAACTGGTAGGAGGCAAACCAGT
>ERZ1740055.399-NODE-399-length-11444-cov-9.788305_pt1 | contig 11444 bp, 12 predicted proteins | sample MGYA00581747_ERZ1740055 | MGnify/ENA primary metagenome ERZ1740055 (study PRJEB43018, sample SAMN04849739) | marine metagenome | isolation source: floating plastic debris | place: Pacific Ocean | collected 2008-08-28 | study: EMG produced TPA metagenomics assembly...
TATGAGCAATAATTGCTTTTCCAAAAATACATACCTAGAAACTTGAGAAATTCAATGTGTTCCGAGTACTGAGAAGTTGGAGTCAGCGTTTTTACCAAGAAGTAAACTGTCTTCATTGCAGTAAGAATGGCCTCATTGTTCGTGGTAAGGGCCTGCTCATAACTTTGTTGAAAGTTATGGCGAAGAAGCTTCTCCTGTGTGGCTTGCTTGTGTTCTGTACTCTCCAGATGGCGGGTCAGTGTCGATTTGCGAAAGTTCGTACAGCCACTCACCATCGGGCTGTTCTTCTTGGCTTCACGGCAGACTTTGCATCTCATCTGGCCTTCAGCGAACTCAAGCCACTTAAATTCTTGAAGCCAAGATTGGCAGAAACTTTTAGCCGCTTTTTTGTGTTAAAAAACAAATACGATGTTTTTGCAGTGAGTGAGTCTTGGCTTAATTCAAGCGTAACAAATGCAGAAGTTTCTTTGAAAGGCTATAAAATTTTCCAACTCGACAGAAAACAGAGCAGGTGGAGGTGTTTGCGTTTATACTCGTAATTTATTACGAGTTAATGTTCTTAAAGATCTAACTCAAACATCTACGACTGGCTTTCAACAGCTTTGGCTACATATTCAACATAAAAAATTAAGATCTTTTCTGTTTTGTGCCGCCTACAGGCCACCAAACTGTCCCGTGAACTGTTTCATCGAGGACTTCACTGATAAATACATCAAAGCGCTTACCATTGGCAAAGAGATCATTATCGCTGGTGACCTTAACTGTGATTTATTAAAGATCAATCCCGATTCCACAGCTCTAGTTGACATATGTACCGCACTCAACCTGAAACAGCTTATTTCTACTCCTACAAGAGTTACTGAACATTCCTCGACTCTAATCGATGTGATTATGACATCTAATAGTGATGTTGTCTCAAAGAGTGGTGTGTTGGAAACCTGTATCAGTGATCACTTTGTCGTGTACCTATCCCTTAGTCTGAAACTTCCAAAACCGCCACCAAAATTTGTTTGTGCTAGATCCTATAGGCATTATAATCCTGCATTGCTTAATGAAGATTTATCACCAGTGCAACGGGAACAAATGGATTTAATCGATGACGTCAATGAGAAATTGGATTGGATTTTTGAACATTTTAGAAGCTCACGCGCCGATCAAGAACATGAGGATGAGAAATCGTCGGAGTCCGTTTGTCAACAATGAAATAAAAGCCCTCATGTCTAGCAGAGATACATTACATAAGATTGCACGTAGAAGTAATGATATTCTGGACTGGCAGCGTTATCGATCATTTCGTGGGAAAGTGAAATCAAAGTTGAAAGAGGCTGAGAGAGATCACGTCCAGAAAGAGATTAAGACCAACAACAATAAGCAGTCATTGTGGAAAACTATTAGGGGCTGCCTTCCTCGTAAAGAACAGCCAAACCCAGTGTATACTAAAGATGTTAAACTTCTAGCTAACGAATTTAATGAATTCTTTACATCAGTAGGTATTAATGCCTCAATTGCCTCCAAGAAACTCGCTGAAGAAAATTGCCTTTCTCAAATAGAACTTACTTTACTGCCAACATGTCACGCTTCAGAGGAATTTTATTTTCAACGCGTAACCTCATGTGATCTACGCAAAGTAATACAATCGTTTCCCTCCCTCCCTCCCTCCAACAATAAGTTCCTTGTATTTCTTTGAAGACGGTTTCTCCGGGGCCATCACTATCGTTAAAAACGTGGCAACAATTTTATTTTCTTCCTCTACACCATTGGCTAAGATAAATTGTTCAAACCTTTCTGTGTAGGCGCTCCAATCCTCCTTGGTGCTATCGTAAGGTTCAAGACAGCCAAGAGTTAAAGTTGCCATCCTCGTCGCCAATGTTAAGTTTTGGGTTCACTATGTTTCTACTATAGAGAAATACACGCAGAGCTCTAGTCATACGCAAAGACTTTATTCAACTGATAAAAGAATATTGATCACTGATTATTACAACAAGTGTCACATGACTACATTCCATATTTACAATAATATATTAAGGATACAGATGTTAACCGCAAGCGTTAACTAAAACACTACAATTAGCTATATGCAAGACTATTATTAAACCGGATTGCCCTTTCAAAGCTTGATCTTGCACCAAGGAGAAACGTTACAGATCTTATGATTTCGGTAGCTTGAAACACTGCGTAATTTTGGTCAGTGCTCCCTGCTTCAATTTCATTTATTCGAGGTTCATTTAAGGCAAAACCTTATGTATTCAAAGCAACGCTTTATTCTGTATCGCTAAGTTAAATTACGAGTTTCAATCAATTTTGTACCATATAGTCGAACTATGACAGGAGGGCCTCAGAAAGATGGTGCTATCAATCGTCCAATCTTTGGATATTATCCCTTCCTCGATATCTTGACGTGATCCATTGTATTCTTACATGTACTGTATATTTAATGCCACGTGATGCGTTTTGGAGCTGTGTTATCGATATCTCTCAGCTACCATCAATGTGGTTTAACCTAGAGAAGAAAATCATAAAGTACCGAAAAACCGTGAGCAACATCTGGAAACCATATATCGCCTACGATAAAGACTAATAACCGCAAACCGCAAGAAAAGCTGAAGCGAAAATGGGCCAAAACCGCAAAACTGCAAACCCCAATGCCCCCTCCAGGTTGTAAAAGCTTGTAAACACTGAATTTCCCTTTTTACTTGCCTTCGGACAACTCAGAATGTTGAAGGTATCATGGACACGAAAGGTGGAAAGTTGCCAAAGGCTGCAAGTTGTTGCAGTGACATGAAGACGTCATTTGCAGCTTGCCAAAACATGCTATAACTTTGTCCCATCAAAATACACTTGAAAACAAGTTGCCTGCCAATTCACTTGACAAGTTTTTCATCTCAAATGTGCAATAAACAGTGGAACACACTATGTGAATGAAATTTTAATGTTTATTTTTTGACCAGAGGTAAGAGAATCTGTGCAAGAAGCGAAAGAAAACAAAATGAGGAAATAAGGGAATTGTTTAATAAAGCTGCCAAGGAAAGTCAAATGGCACAAACACAGTTGCTAGCAGTTACCGTGAAACTAGAAATAGAAAAGTAGAGTTAACAAATCTAATTCAACAGAGAACAATGATAGTTATTATTTTTATGTTCGTGAATTATAAATATCTATCATTTTAACAACTTGTGATAATAGCAAGCTAAGTTGAATGCACTGAATTGTTTTCTCAATGGTGAAAATACATAAGAAAGTTTAAAGAAGAAAAACCTAAATCTATTAGCCAACAAAACCTGTTTCGGATCGTAATTGTATACATATATGTTGCAATCAGTAGTCTGAATCTGAGAAAGACGTTTATTGTATTTATATGCCAGATGTTTTTGCAGTTTGAAGGCAGATTTTGGGCAGTGAAAACTGACTGTAACTGTCTAGCTAAGAGCGCTTATTTGGTTATTTAGTCATTTACCAGTGTGAAGGGAAATAAAAAATTAGCATAATACCATGCTCTTACTGCAGTGGCCTGGTTTCCATGGAAACCATAGGAGGTTAATCTGCATATTTTCTTGAAATTTCTGAATTTTCCCGTTAGCTAAAAACCAAAATATTTTCTTTATGTCACTGTCAATTTATCTTTGTATCATGTTATTCCATTATCCGACAAGACTACAAATTTCACTGGAATAAGATGCTAGGTTATCTTGTTATTGTGAAATATATGAGAGTAAGGGTATCAATGGGTATCAATACAATTCAGCATGCCTAATTTGCATAATAAAAAGGACATTCAATCAATATCACAAACATGTCTGTTTTAGTTCAAAACTTATTTATGAAAAACGTTAAGGTTGTTAGGACTTTCAAGTCATTAGCTCTTAATTGGTGTTGCCATTGCAACAAGGCTTTTACATTGCAAAAACTAGGTGAAACAGAATCCACGAGCCAGAAAGATGAAAAATAATATTTAAAAGTTCTCTGAGACAAAATGTATCAACTATATTCACAACCAATATTGCTTCTGTGTGTGCCACTTTTCCCAACAATATCTGGTTTTATTGAGGTATAAGTATTTATGTCCACAGGTAACACACATTACATGTGATCGCAATTGCTTTGATTTTGGGAGTTGATTGTGTTTCACATGGGCTGCACAAACCACACAGTCCATGCGTTCCTCTTTATGGGAAATTTGGCTGTACTTCCCATCAAGATGTTTACTATCCATTTCAGGTAATTGAAGGCTAGGTGGTCTGCCTGCTTTCTTTCGGCTGTGAGTGGGGCTTGAAACAATTTTCAATGATGAAAGCATCTACGAGGGAGATTTTAGAGCCATGACTGAATAGCTTCTTCCATGCCTTTCTGGACTTTCTTGCAACAATGAATGTTTTCATCATCTGATTACCACGATTAACACCCCTCATGAATTGTTGGTAATCATATTCGGCTGGTGGGCAGCGAATATGGTGTTCTGTGCCATCATATTTGTGGCGAATCACTTCAAGCATCTGACCAGGGTTGTTTACATATGGAGCATGAACAGTGGATAGAATGTACACTGGCCTTTTATCTAACCAAACAGCAGCAACCAGCTCACTGTTGGCCCTCCAGTTGTAAAAACCCCTTTCATGGGTAGATTCTTTCCTCTTGGTAAGTTATAGGGCCTTTAGAAAGCCAATGCGATTAGATCAAATGGTCCCACAAGCATAAATCTCTCTTTTGAGGAGCTCAAAAAAGAGATGAGGGTATAATAATTAAACGTGTATACATGGTGGCCAAGGTTATCAAAATGCATTAATAGATCCCTGCATTATGCCAGGTGAGACGCTTTTACACTTGGTTTTTCTCCTTGCCTTTGTACACCCGGAAGTGCAAGACGTAACCAGCTTTGGCCTCAGCAAGGACCCACAGTTTTATGCCCCACTTCACTGGTTTGGCCTTCATGTACTGTTTGATACCTTGTGTGCTACCATTGTTTCATCAATGGTACTTCTCTGTCTAACAGATATTCCACTTCAGATGCTGTTGCTAAATCATTTAGGAAGGCTCTTACTTTGCCAATCTTATCATAACCTGGCGAACCATACTTAGGCATTGCATTATTGTCTGCAAGATAAAAATATCTCCAAATCTGAAGAAAGCGTTTTCATGTGAATACCCCAGAAATCCCAGGAATATTGGTGTATACATTCTCATTCCAGTACTGCTCAAATGAAGGCAAATGAGCAATTGCCATCAAAATTAGAACTTTTACAAAAGCCTGCAGTTCTTTTGTTGCGTTATGCCATACAGTTTTGTGTTTCTCAGGTTTTTCAGCATATTGCTGTGCATAGTAGCGGTTTGTTTCCACTACCATCATTTCCCATATCTCATCTTTAAAAAACAGATCGAAGTAGGTTTTTAGTGTATTTCCATCAATACCATTTCCAAACCGATGAATTGGTCCTAGGGATGGCCCAACAAATTCCTTCGATGTGGAGGCATGAAGGTTTCTTTCCAGCCACTTTCCCTAATCCTAATTTCTGGGTCAGCAGGGGCAGTTCTACGTTGTACTATTGGCTGTCTCCTGCTCCTATGACCTCTAAATGCAGATACACTGCGTGCCCGACATGGCCCAGCTCCACAACCAGTTCTCATCATACCCCTACCCCTTGATACCTCACTGCTTTGCCCAGCTTGTGAGGCAGGTGGATCTGAATTTGCCTCTCTCCAAAGAGGGCTCCTTTAATGGTCATTGGGTGTGGGTTCAGGCTTGTATGCTATTGAAAAAATATTTCGCTGCCTGTCAGAGTTTATTATTTTTTATGACAACTTGCACAACACACACATGCTCACAACAAAAAAATCTCAAAACAAGAAAATTATCCCTCAAAGTCAAATATTTATAAATGACTATGCTTCAGCACACTGTAAGGGAAACTTCAATACTTTCGCATTTTGAAAAGTGCATTCATGATTAACTATAAAAATATTTATAGTATTTTGGCTAGGTGGGGTTTTGTTTCGAAATAACTTAAGTTCTGAGCAGTATATATTCTTGAAGCATTTCACAAATAATATAACTAACTTCTGGTCACTTGAATACACACAACAATTCAAAACATGTACTCACGGTCGCTGGGAAAATTGTCATTTTCTTCTTCCCTAGATTCTGAGTTCAACTTGCTCGTGGAAGAACTGCCTTCATTTTCATCTGAGTCATCTTCAAGATCCCCCAATATGCGAATATTTTGGAGTAACTTTTTTGCTAAAATTCGAAGAGAAAAGCTGCAGAAAGCACAGGAAAATGAAGCATGATGACCCTGAAATATCCAGGATGGAGGGTCTAGCAATTGCAGTTAAATTAACCCCCAAATTAACTGATTACATCATTGTTTCTCAGGACATTTCTCAAATTTGCTAAATATGGCGGATTGGCATATAAAGGGTTAAGTTCAATATTCCAGCTTGTTTCTTTGATTGTATTTTTGTTACGGCAAATAGGATAATTTATCCAAGGTTATAATTTAATTTGCTAAATGAAGATAACTGCATTGTAAGCAGCAAAGGAGCAATCAAAAGAAAAGAAAACCTGAGGGACTCACAGCTAAGTGTTTTTTGCAAATTCTAAAAGAAAAGAAGCACAATGACCTGTTTGCTGACTTCTGAACTAAAAAATGCTTTTTGAGTATCATCCTCATGGTTGCAACCCCACTGAATTGCAAGCATTTTACTTAAATCTTCTGGCATCAACAGCTTTGCTAGGAGGGGTGTTACTTTTGGTTTAACTGGCTGGCCTGTCTTTCGTAACAGTGTTGCAACCTTAGTGTAAATATGAGAATTTGATGCAGTCATACACCCCTTTCTTTGATTCTTCCACACAGCACTTTTGCTTGGCTTCGGGTGGCTTTTTCAAATTCACCAATGCTCTCTGAACTGAATGAAAGTTTTTCTGAAAAAATTTGAATTTTTTCGTCATCACTAGCTTTAGGAAATATAGTAAGCACTTCATTAGGAATGCTAGGAAGTGCCTGAGGAACTTCATGTTCAGGTGGAGGGGCAGCTTTTATGTTCAGTACTGCTCCTGGTAGTTTTTCTCTAATATTGCTCAGAAATTCCTGATTTTTTTCTTCTGTCACTGTTGTTTGTCAGTGGCCTGGGATCAAAACTTCTCTTTTCACTGTTGTTAAGACTGTACTTTGGATCAGGGTTTGACCGATTGTGTTCCAGAATCACCATGTCTTAAATCTTCTTGGGCTGAATATCCCTACTGCTGCTGTTATTCCAACTACATGCTTTGTCATTGCATGCGGGTTCTGTGAAACCTCTGGTGTTTGGTCAAGTAGGCACAATTTACCCATATTTTGTTCAACTCAGCTGCCATTGATATAGGAAATACAGAGGTATTTTGAATGTCTTGATTCGCGATGTGGCCCGCTCAACATGTATCTTGACAGATGCAATTTTCCATGTTTCTTTCTCCTCTTCAATGTCAAGATATTCTTTGCGTTGCAGGAAGGGTGGTATGTTTAGGCTGACTTTTTTTGGTAAACTTTTGTCAATATCAAATCCTTTGTCTGCCATTATTGAATCTCCATCCTCCATAAGTCCCAATATTCCACAGTCATTAGTGGCTTGCTTGTCACTTGTACGACCAGCATACAAATCTGACACAGAAGACACTGCCTCAGCAGGTGTAATGCCACTTAAAGCCTTTGCAGTTTTGTAATGTTTAGAATTTGAAAATGTAACACTGTGTTCTAACAGAGCTTGCTTTTTCAATATAGAACTTGGTGCAGTCTACTATCACACGTGTTGTCGGATAAGTTTATTTAAAACAAAGCAGCATTGTGTCATCAATACATTGGTGAGTGGACCATATTGGTACCATACGTAGTCTACTATGTAAAAACTCAAACTAAGTGATGCAAAGTTTTGATAAACTTGATTGTGTAATACATGCTCTGTATGCAAGGTCTTCCTCTAACAAACCAAGGCGTAAACGAACAAGAACAAGAAAAAACCCGTTCAGTGAAAATTAATATAATTTTCACTGATTACTTTCTCAGATTTAGTCGAAGAACCATAGTAAACCAGGTTGTTAACTGTAGGTACAAAGGATCGACATCTAGTTCTCCTTTTTGAAGCTACACTTATAGTCTTGTCTTGAGCTCGAAGCCAGGTTTTTTATGCTGATTCTTTAACTGGCGTACCTTGCTTATATGCGACTAAAGTGCATGCAACCAGATCAGATATAGATAGATAAATACTTTATTGTCAATATAAACTAGCAGCCGTAAGGGTGAATTACGATGTGACTTTTAAATAATTTATGTTTAAAAGTATGAAAATTAAAAATTAACGTTTTTTAAAAGATTAAAACCTTGCACAGTATAATAAAAATCTAAGAATTATAAAGTTGGCTCATTAAAAAACTCTTTTTAAAATGGTCTGTTTGACCGAGCGGAGCAACATATTTACGTTTGTTTCTAAGATTGTATATGTGTGTACTCCTCTCTGGCAAGAGTTAATGTAATTTGTGGTGGTGATCTTTAACAATGTTGTTGAAGAGCTTTGTGGTGAGCATTTCTCTCCTTTTCTTAGATCAGTATGATTTCCTGTAGTACACAAAGCTTTTTGCTGTAAATAAAATTTCAGTTCCCCAGTACTTTAATCAAGAAAATCCTCCAAATGTTTTGTGCTCAAAATTCCACTGTTGAAGTCAGCCATGGCCAAGTGAACACATGGTGATGTGCAAATTTTTGCTGGCTACGAAAACTGTTTTTTAGGCCAGCAACCACAACAAGGAAATTCATGCCGCTTAAAAATACCTTATGCTCCACTTCCCTCACCTTCATTTCTCTGTAGATTTTAGAGCAGAAAAAATTAAAAAAATAAACATTTTTATACAAGTATAGCAATCAAAGACAATTGGGATAAAAATACACAAAATGCAGTCTTTCAGCTGTATAAATGCAAAATGTCTGGTGAGTGGCATTGTGTAGCAGTGAGTAGTGTAAGACAGTATTTGACACTATGCCCCATGCTGTCATGGCGCCCATCATCAGCAATAGCAATAGGCTCCTTCTGTTCTTTCAACTTGGCCAGTGTTTTGGACTGACAGTCTTTTCATTACAAGGAATGGCTGGAAACAATGTCTCTTTAGAATAAATATAATTTATAATTTATGTTATAAATAAGTTGATTTGGTTTACGGATGTAATTATCGTCACGATTGAATTGTAATTCCTCGTCTATGTCCATATCTTCTTCCTCAGTTTCACTTTCTTCCTCAAGTGAAACACGAACTTGCTCAGTACAAGGACTTTCCCTCCACGGTTCCTTCATTCTCATCCAGTTTGCCTGATATTAAATTATATAGATGAAGAGAAACAGAGATTTTAAATTATGGGTACAAAAATAACTGCTTAAATTCTCAGTCATAAGATTAGGAATTATGATGATGACAGTGATATAGTTTTATCAAATCCGTTGCAGTTCCCTATTTAACATTAAAACTACACTCACTTTGCTTGTTTTTGAACTTTTTAATCTTTGACCGCAAATCGATGATTTTGTTCCTGCCATCGACAGTTCGTTTCCTAACTGTACACATCCCATGGATGTTCCCTCAGTCTGACAAGTGACATTGGTAGATTTCATTAGTTACGGGTTCTGTGAAGTAATTTATGTTTTCTGTTAAACATTGTACATGAATTTACAATAAAAAAGTTTAGGACGGGTGCACAGAAAACGTTTCTTTTGTAACTAATGTCAAATACTTACAAGCTCATCGATGTTTCCTGAAGAAAGGGAGGGAAGATCAGAAACACCAGTGGGTTCAGGGTCAGGGGAGTTGTTGCTGCCAGGTGCTGCACTTTCAGCCTCGGAGTTCTGCTGGGATGGCCGAACTTCGGCTTGATCTAATAATTCACGCACCACCTGCTGGAATTGGGATTCTTAATTTTAAAGTAAAAATCCGCTCTGCAACATATTCATTTTGATTAACTAGGTAGAATTTATTAACATTTCAAAACATTTCCACTGCTGACCTCAAACAGTAATTCAATCTTTAAGTTGATCTAACATATCAGGAATACTGAAACGGATTAATTGTAATTAAGACTGTGATCATAATTAGAAATGCTTTCCTTGATGTTCTATTGCATTGATCTGTGCCAATGGGAAAACTAAAATTCATATTTTTTTAAAAGGAAACAGAAAGTTATGCTATTTTTAGCAGCCACCTTTAAATGCCATTCATGAAGATTAACACTCGGAAAATGAACTACAAAAATTTTACCAAAACAAAACTTCATAGGTCCTTCATTTATGGTACGATATGGGTTTTTTATAGGGTTAGGGTTGAGGTTTATTTTATAGTATGCGCCACCATAATGTACCATATATGAAGGTTCTACCCAAAACTTACTATCGAATAATGCATGACCACAGATTGCAATATATTTGCCTCAATATGTGTTTAATGAAATACTGTATCTAATATCAAATTATGTTACAAAACACGGCTTTTTTGTTGAGGTTCGAAATACGATAATTTAAAAACACAATTCATAAACAATTTATAAGCATACCAATCTTCGGCTTCGTTTGCGAGGTGATGGTTTTCTAACGGGTGGAACTGTCTGTTTTGAGGGGTGGACACAAATCCCAAATTCGTCTTGTTTCAGTTGAGGCTGCACAGGAGCCATTCCGGGTAGCAAACTAAATGTTTCAACCTTCGTTTTGCTTCAGGTCGATCATCGTTTAAAACGGAAAATGGTGAGTTCCAATACCATTTGCGATATCAGATTTGTTGTTACAACCTGCCAAGATGCACTCATCCAGCATTTTCAACACGATTAAAGAAGTCAGGTCATGCAGAAATTACCTTTATAGACGATTTTAATGAATGAATTTTCTTAAGAAAAACAAAGTTACTATTTAAAATTAATCCGAAAACAAAAGGGTTTCAATCTACTGGCCTTGGCGGCAAGATCATGTCTAGTAGCACAAAACAATGGAGTTTATTTATAGTTTTTAAAACACTGTAAATTTGTAATTAATGACACAAAGAAAAAGCACGCGGCGTTTCTCTGACCCTGAGTTTGTCATCATTGTAAAGGAAGTTCGAACCCAGGGGAACGTTCCAGGGTCAAGGTATTTAAAGGAAATTCAAACTTTGAAGACCAAAAAACAGCACAAGGAGGATCAAAACAACGAAATAAAGTTAACCACCATTTTTCCCAACATCAAAAGCGTAAACAGAGTAATTAATTAATTTTTCTGTTAACTGTTTATTATTCTTTGATGCTACTGAAGAACGTAAATTTATATATTTACATATAGGTTTGGGCCAAGCCGCTAGTTGTTGTTTATATGCTTCGCATTTGATAATTATTCAGTAGATCTGAGCCTTATGTCGAAGTCTAAACACACTACAGTAGTATTAGGCCGCATTTGCATTTCAGAAAAATTGGGCC
>ERZ1740055.400-NODE-400-length-11444-cov-8.543243_pt1 | contig 11444 bp, 10 predicted proteins | sample MGYA00581747_ERZ1740055 | MGnify/ENA primary metagenome ERZ1740055 (study PRJEB43018, sample SAMN04849739) | marine metagenome | isolation source: floating plastic debris | place: Pacific Ocean | collected 2008-08-28 | study: EMG produced TPA metagenomics assembly...
TAGCTTAATTGTAATTAATACGTTTTTGATTTTGAAATAAAAAACTGATGATGATATATATATATAAAATAAATCCAAGCCGTCCTTAATAGCCGCCCTTTAACATTAATGTATTACAGTAAAACATCAACAATGGACCACTTTCATAGACTTCTCACTGTCCCGAATCCTGAACCACAAGTAGCACGCGACCTCCAAAATCAACCAAATGACACTTTAACTAAAGATCTCACCATAAGACCCCAATACCATCAAAAGATAATGGAAACATTTGGAAACAGTGGTGTCAAGAATACCTCAAAAATCTATGAGAACACCATTCTGCCCTAAAGAATAAAACAGTGTCTGGAGCACCAGTATCTGAAGGAATGGTCGTCATAATTCATGATGACATATCCCACAATTGGTGAAAAATAGAAGAATTTATTCAACTCCTTCTTGTAAAAGACATATTAATACACATGTGCAGTCATACATACTAATAACAAGAAAAGTATCTCCCTGCCAATGTAAAAAACTTTACGATTCCTTTAAAATTTTGCTTAAAGATAACAAGTTATAACTACAGAATGCATACTGTACCTCAATCCAAGTATCAAGAACTGAGGTTTCAATACAATCTTGATAGTCTGAAATAGCAAAAACACATCCTTCAAGGCAGTTGTGACCTGCAAGATAAAAAAATGCAAAAAAGAACAGCAGTGCATAAACAAAAAGGTACTTAAAATGTTTGTTTACCCAACAGACATCTCTGGTGGCACAACCTTTCACAATATTGACACCATATTGAGTTTGCTCCAACTCCTTTGCTGCAAATACCACATTGGTACCTTCTCATTTGTGGCAAAACAGTGGGCTACCCATCACTATCAACTTGGTCTTATTTATGTTTACATTTAATCTCCTAGTTTCCATCCGTCTCTTTTCCATACACCATACAGCTGTTATCACCAGGTAATTGGTGTACAACAAGTCCTATAACCCTTCACCTTTTGCTCTGGTTGCCCCCTGCATTGCCACAACCTTCATAAATGGAAATTTTTTGTTCCATAAACTTGCACATTTAATGTATTGCATTCTTTCACGAGTAGAAATACAATTTTCAGGAACATGTAGTTTGAACCACAAATGTTGCTCTCATGTTCCATAGTAATATCAATGATGATCGTTTGATTATTTTATTAAGAACTATGTAATGTTATCTAGAAAATAGTTGCTACAAATAATTTATGTCAATGGACGGATATTTTAATTACTCAAGGTTGATAACAATGTGATGCTCACTGTCAAAACAATGCACTTTGAAAACAATGATATACTATGCATAAGTCAGACTACCCATTAATTTAAAAGCATAAAATATCAAAAGATAAAATGCAAAGTGCTCTATCAACTGTAGATCAAGGAATATTCATAAATGATGATCCTCACCTTCAAATTCATCGCAAATTTCCGTTTTTTCTTCAGCACTTTGTCCAACATTTTTCTTAATTGCTCTCTCTTGAATTTCTTGTACAGAAGAAAATTCTTGAATATCTTGGATCTTTCTTCCATCAATAGTAGGAGTTTCTGCAACTTTTATTGACCGCACTTCTTCCGTAACTATTGCAGGGGAGATTTCTGCCTTTGTACTGGTAACACTACTTGGTGATAAGGGCTTTGGCAATGATGTTGAATATTTGCTAGTCGTGCTTGATTTGGTGTCTGATGACTTGCTATCAGTTACTGGTTTTGAAGAAAGTGGTGATTTATCATCTGCTGTTATGTGAGATGATTCATTGCCAGGCCTGTAGAGTTTTTCTTCAAGCCTTTTTCTGTTTTTGATGCAATCTGTTACCCAGCTTGGTGTTACAATATTTACAGATGGTGCATGCTTCATAGCATACTCATACTTGGCCTGTGAATACCAATTAATATGAATATCAGTCAGAAACATTTTACTGTTACACTGATTGAGCTGCACAATGATAGAGAGCAAACAATGATAACACACAGTAACGAACATTTGCAATGTTCAATTGAAATACATATACAGGCCTTCTTCAATAAGACTACCTTGTCTCTCAAAAGCTAGTGTATTTCGGTCTTGGTATTTTTAATTAGTAAGTCACATTTACCATAAATGAGCTGGATTACTTTCTTCAAAGCCCTATGGCAGCTAATTTCTTACGCATGCACATGCACTGTGAGTATTAACAGACTGTGATTATATGAACTTACTCCATTACCACTTGGTACAACAAGATGAGTGCAGCTTGGGTTTAGTCTGAACTGCACTTTCCCTCCATAATATGCCAACATGGCCCAAAGAGCTGTGTGATCTTTTGAAGAGATCTGCAAAAAAGTGTTATACTTAGCCCATAATCAATCTCACTTGATATGAAAATAATTTCTATACTAAATATTTCACTTTTTTTTAAGGGATGAGCAAGCAGTTAAAATTAATATCTTACTTCAGACGGAAATACAGTAAGTTTATGCAAAATCTAACCAGGGATAGACAAGCTAATGAGATGGACATACAAAATTAAAAAAGTCAGTCAATATATCACCAGGGATAAACAAGCAGTAGAATATCTCACTTGGGTTGGAAATACATTAAAATATCTCAAACGACAAGCAGTTATAAATACGTCATTGGGATGGAAATGCAGTAAATACATATATGTCACCAAGACAGACAACCAGAACAAAATCTTACTTGGGATGACATACTGTAGTTTACAGCAAAGTATCACCTAAAGTTTGCCAATAGTTGCCCAGTTTTTCAACTACTGTGAACAAAAAGTAAAAATCTCACCTGGGAGAGACAAGCAGTGACATCTTGAAAAATTTTTACATTGCCATTTTCTTCTGGAGAAAAAGGAGCTGAACTAGAATTTAGTGAAGGAGCAAGAACTGCAAAGAAGGTACTGAATCCGGAGTAAACAAGATCAATGAACAGTTTTTGGTGAAAACAATTGGCAAGTACTGTAGGTTAATTTGTAACTGTATATTATACAAAACTATTATAAAGTCACAAGAAGTTCAGTAAAATGCCCACAGATGCTGTGCCAGCAATTGTGGATTTCTAAGTTAGTATTATTGTTTACATGCAGAAATTGCAAGCTTTATTCTAAACTTCATCAATTCCACCATAAACCATACTAAATTTATCATCTGTCTTCAGATATCCACTGTTAGTATCTTTGGATGATAAAACACAGACAAGAATCTATCCAAAAAGTGTCTGGCATAAAATACATCTTTTCCACTTTGGGAAGCCAAGAAGATTACAAAAAAAAAACACAAGGAGGAAGCAGGCATGTCTCAGTTGTTAAAGTCAGGGATTTGAAGATGGATAACCTGAGTTTGAGTCCCCAATTTGGACTACTGAATGGATTTGACCTCAGTGATCCCTGGGGCAAATTCATTGTGCTTTGTAAATACCCAGTTAGTTTGCCTTCTTTTGGTTGGCATTGTTAACTTGGAGAGACGGGAATTCTCATCAGAGACTAAAAGGCTCCTTTTGGGGAGTTATCATAAGTATTTAGTTTATATAAATTTATATTTATAACATTTAATGCTACAGTGTATGCATAGCTATGTAGGATATATAGTATACATAGTAAGTAAGTATAGTGTACAGTACCGCCCAGGGTCGATACCATGGGGGCCCATATCCAGTTGATAAAGCAGTGCAAAAAAGCCCCGTGACGATCTGTAAGGGATGCTACGGGACTGCACGGGATTAGTAATTAATTTCATATAAATAATGTCCAGTTGTCATGGGATTTATCAAAATCAGTTTAGAATTTCTAACGGTAAACTTTGATTGATGATCCTGTCTTTTGAGAAAGCGTAAACACAAATGCATCATTGATTTTGACCCTCAGGTAAGTAAGGGACAGTTTTCAGCAACAGGATTAAACCCGAGGGAAAAATCCCATGCTGCATGGGTTACAGGTCAACAGGACGGGACCATGGGTCAATCCCTCAGGTCAATGTTAAAATACATTACGTACCTCTGCACGGTACTGTATGGCTTTGTCTTCCATTATTCAAAACCACCTGGATACATGAAAGAAAGAATAAATATGGTTTAATCTTCCCAACGTACTCATCAGACAAATGTGGTAGATTTCCCTGAGCAGGATTCGAACCCATGTCTCCCTGTATACTAGTCAGGCGTGTTAACCATTAAATGACGAAAATATTGGGCCCCAGGGATACTCACACGCTAACCTTACAATCACATCAGTAATCTGCTACGTTGCCAGCATGGTGGTCCCTGAGAGTGTAATGGTTAACACGCCTGACTAGTATACAGGGAGACGTGGGTTCGAATCCTGCTCGGGGAAATCTACCAAATTTTTCTGATGAGTACGTTGGGAAGATTAAAACATATTTATTCTTTCATTCATCATACGAATCTTTCCCAACCTCGAAAAATACTTATTTATTTCACCTGGATACACAGTGCTTAAAAATGATCCCCAGTACTGTGGGATAAAAGGATACGGTAAAAGTGTCTTACATTTGTTACACATCAGTACCCACTCAGGCTGGAAAAAAAAGTAATAAAATTATAGATTAATTAATTACATTTGATACTGAAATGACCATACAGCTTTAGCATGTGAACTATTTGTTCCACTTCTCTGTCTCATATTACTTTTACAATAATGCAATGCATGTTTGATTAACAAAAAAATAAAAATCAACTGTTATCATTTTAAATAATAAGTTTTCCTTCATTGACATTAAAAGTTACCATACTGTATTTTCCGCTGTAAAAGTTGAAACTCTGAGTCCCAAAAATTGGCCCCAAAAATTGACCTCTACTTATACACTGGTAACATTTTTAAGTATTGAAATGTGTTCAGATTTTTGACAGTCATGAAGAGGAGGAGTGACTTGGCTTATCTAATTGAGAAAACTTAAAAAACAAACTGTTCCTTTAGGAGCCACCAAATACAATTAAAAAAATGACCAATGACTTCATATTTTTCAGTTGTTATTGAGTTGTTCATTTGTTTGTTTCACTGTGATCTTACTAGCTTTTATGTTATTTTGAGGAGTCCAACAAGAGCAATTTTAGGGGTCAACTTATACACCATAATTAAAAAAGTGGGATTTTTTACCCTAAAAATAGGGGTCAAAAAACTCCCACACAATCATGAATTTTTTTTGCCAACCATCCCAGATTTTGCAGATATATATATATCGGATACTTGCCAGATGTCTGTACCAGATTCTCCCAATTACGAATTTGATTGGAAATAGAAGTATGAAAAAATTGAAACTTGAACACAAAAATTAATGTAAACATCATTACAGCACCATGGATGCACACAAGTTTATGCTGCATCATTCGCAATAATATATTTATGTTCTTGCACTCGTCAATGCATGGTTTTCCATTCTGAGAAACAGAAGCTAGGTTTTGGATCAGAGAATATTTGAAAATATCGCCAGTTCCACGTAGTTTTTTTGAGTAGCCCTATCAGAGAGAAAGTACTTCTTTTGATACATCTGGACGAGTCCTGAGAATGCATTTTAATTAAAAGGAAGTAATTTCTTTAAATCCATAAATGTCAAACCAATCTTCTTTACCTCTCAGATAGCTATCACTCGTGTTTTCGATAGAAACCATGTTTATTCTTGACAAGGGGACTGGAGACCGGCAATTTAGGGGATTGGTAATGAGCAAAATCCAAAGTTCCCAATGGTTTTTATTTGTTGGGAATGTTCATTAGCCATCACAGAAATCTGGGACATGTCGGGAAAATCTCAAATCAATTCTTCTCTTTGCATGATTCTTGCTTGTGAACATGCAAAAATAGATGGAATGTTGTATGAAGTAAAGTGACAGTGAAGAAGCAGATGATGGATCTGAGATTGACCCATACAATGACCAGATCACCCATGAAGAATTTTTGGTTCATCTGACAGCAGTGAGGATGAGTTTGAAGGGTTTTAAAACTAGAACAGTTCTTGTTAGAACTTTGACTGCATTGTTACTGTGTACAAATGACAATCCAAACAATTTATTTTCATTCATTTATCAATAGAATATTGAACATCAACTAAAAGTTGCATATTTGCAGTTGAAAATTAGGGGGTCAATAATTTATACCCCAAGTTGACTTATTATATGCCAAGAACTACTAAAACATGTACCTTCACAATAGGCAAACTAAATTCCTTTGTCTCCTCATGCTGGCTAAACTTAATGTTATCAGCAATAACATGTGTCACCAAATCACTGATATAAAACTCTCTTGTTGCACCACCATCTTTGAGAATTTGTTTCACCTTAATAGTTTATGAAAAAAGAAGTTTTTCAAAAATCAATATGTTAATAGAACATACAGTACATGTAGAATATGAAATTCAACTAAATGTACTATAAAGTAAGCTTAAGTTATTAGTTCTCATTGGCAACACTTTACTGGGTTCCATATATATTTTCAAAAAGATTTAGTTGGCTAAGCCAGCTTTGGATTTGTATATATGGTAATCAAAAAGGTATTGCTGTAAGCACCATATCATTACTGACAACAACTTCGGTATTACACTTTGTTTTTCAGAATGTAAGATTACTCAAATGTATTTAATATGAATGCCCATTCGTTATTGGTGAAGGAAACCATCTTTAGTTACTAGAAAACACTTAAAATAACTGATCAAGCTAAACAAGCTGATCAAGCTACAACAAAATTCTTCAACTTAAAACATTTATTCTAACACCTTTTATTGGCAAGATACTTCAATCATTTAATTTACTCACAATCATGTTTTTATACAATTTATACTATTTTTAGTCTTTTTAAGATTATTTTTCTTCTATTTTCTTTTCTATTTGATATTTCACTGACTGAATGAAGAACTAGTATCTAAACAGCCATTACAAAAATGCTGCTGAAAATAAATAGCAAAACAGTTACTGTTCATCAGCAGGATACCTAAACTGTGGGCAATTCTACAATTGGTTACAGCTCTACTAATAGGCCAGTTTCAAATTCCCAGTTACTGCTGATTAAAATGACTGCAGATTCATTTTATACACTCTTAGCCTCGTTTTGCTGTTAAATATTCAAAAATACTACTAAGTGAGAAGGGGCCAGAGAGAGCAAGAAGTCACACCTCCAACATCAGGAGGGTTGGGGGGAAAAAGTACTGCCATTTACTGACTATATGCGTACACAGTATGTGCCACTGTTCAGGGTACATGGTTTTCAGACCACTCCGAACATGGTATATGTAAATCACAGACATTTTTGTCTAGAACAGGGTATAAAATTTTGCAATATTTACAAACTGTTTAGTACAGGTTGCAACAGTTCTTCCCAGATAAAAACTGGTTTGACTGGATTTTTATACATGGTGTACATGCCTTTTTTCCTGATTCACAGGCCTGACATTGTTTAAAATTCATTTGTTAATTGATGCTAGCACTGTTTGTTTATCTTCTTCCTGAAACATGAGCCAGCAAGACTATTTATTGTCCCATTAGTTTGCTTTTTAATGTAAACTGACTTGAAAAGATCACAATTATTTTGCTTAGTTTAGAAAAGGGTATCAAAATCAAGCCATTTTTAGTCTAGAACAGGGTCAGATTTGTGAAGGTATACAGCAGTACACCCCATCCAAAACTATGATGAGTTCCCTCCTCAAGCTCCAAAAATACACTCAGTTGAAAGTTGTAGAAAGCTCAATTGGCATTTAGGAATTTCTAACTTCATGTCGAGGATAAGAGTGCAAAAATTAAACCTGTTGTCATTGCAGTCAGTGGCAACTACAAATTCCAAAATAGTCAATTATTAGCAAATTTAAACCCCGAGCTCACAATTTATAATATGTTTAAGAAAATTTGAGACTGAAATTTTTAAAATATAAAGAGTGACACAAATTATTTTTTTCAAATTTAAACATACAAATACCGGTGGTTACAAATTAATACCAACATTTACAGAAAACTTGGATTCATTAATGGTTTTATAATAACTGATGTTTCTGGGAACTAAAAATATAATCATATGACGTAGTTCAAATTGAGGGCACCTATTTGAATATGGAACACACAAAATATTTACATTCATACAAATAACTCATTACATGTATATATTATGTAAACAGCTTCTGGTCGAAAAAGAAAGCCAGTTCTGTCCAGACACAACGATACAATAACATGTGTATATATAGTTATTAAGAGTATACTTTAATACAAATTTAGCAAAATTTAAAGATTCTCGTTTGAAATACACAACCTGCATGAATGAAAACATGCATATAAACAGCAGTTTCACGTATACAAATAGACCTTACTCAAAATATTGTTTAACTAAGCAAGTCATTCGGTAAACTGATAAAAAAAACATTGAATGAAGGATACTGCTCGTACAGCGCATTCGAGGAACATTTGATTAGAATCTCTTCAGCTATAACCATCTTTAATTACGAAACACCTAAGTACACATGTGTGCATGTATACAGACTGTATCATGTTTCAGCTTGCTGCTTGGTCGATGATCGAACATTCGAACACCAAATGTTTGTGAAAAGAGTTGAATTTATTGTAACAAACAACATATCTGCATCAATGATGGCTATTACTGAAGATAAAATCAAGAAAAGCGTGCATAGTCATGGAGATCGATTATGTTAATAGCAGCCGACAGTGAACACAACACAGGTTTGATCGAATCGGCCTACACATAACAATACTCTAACCTGATCGCTTGGTTCTTGGGCTAAAAAGTAGTTTACATCACTAAATATTTTTTGTGATGTGCTTTGTGAACTGCAAGCGTCATCTTGAGCCATTTCTTCAGGTCACTATTTAAAAAGCCCACCTCTGAACCACTCAAAACATGCATGTACTCTAGCAATGCCCGCGAAGGACAGCTAGTTTCCAGTCTTTCACCGTTACAGAGCGATGGGATTTATATTGACCCGCTTTTAATGTATTGAACAAACGACTTTGATGTTTATATGATCCTGATCTTTTGTTCAACAAATTTCCTTGATATATTTTTTGATATCAGATTTTGCTGCTTCCGCTCTGAACTGTTGTTCCCCATGTTATTTTTAGACCTTTTTAGTTTGTAAATTTGGCCTTATGGCGTTGCCCACAATACTTGCGCGAATAATGATGCACTGAAGATTGAAGTTGGTGATGGCGAGAAGATATAATTAGATAAATAAATACTGGATTGCTAATCACCTTACTTGAGATGTAAAAGTAAATGACTATAGCATTTAAAGGGGTTTTGTCACACAAGTATATACACCGCATACACTAATTAGCAGTCGCTATGTGACTCCGGCGGAGAAAAGTTCTAACCACCGAGATGAAATAAGCTGGGAATCAGTTTTTGTTGAGGAAGAAATATTGTTTTGTTTTGAACAGACTTGTATCAGGACACTTTAAATGTTTTATGCTTCCATAGACATATCCTGCCAAGAGAGTTTGCTCATCAAAGATATCCTTGAGTGAGCGAACACCCCATTTATGATCACAACGCTCAGAAACGACTGGGCTGATTCGGCATCATTTGGAGCATGAAGGAGGGTCATCAGCTAGACGATGTCCTCGACGGCGAGCTCAAGTCGGGATCCGGACCAGTTGGCTTCCATTGCAGTGCTACAATTAAGGACACATTTTAAATAGACAACTTTTGCCGAGATCAACCCTGGTACATGATCAGCCACATGGGGAGCATCCGCAGCTTGGACAGCAGACTCTAACGAGAGAAGATGCCAGAAGGGAGGGGTAGTGGCAAGATAGATGGGATGTGTAGTGGCAAGACAGAAGGGAGTGGTAGTGGCGCAAAAGCGGTGCAGCATTGAACTTTCTGCTGCATGAACGTTTAACTTTCACTACTTTCAGACTACAACGGTATTCGGACCCAGGACCTCTGCGATACTGGATCAGAGCTCTAAGGATTGGCGTCGAAACCACGCAGACTATTGCGATTACTCGGATTAGCTATTTTTCAACGTCTCCATCGCAACTTTACTATACAATTTTGTTTTCCTTCTACCAAAGCTAAGAGCCAGAAAGTCTGATTGTGTATATTTTTTACAAAAATATAATAAATTAAATAGTCAACACGACGTATATTAAATTTGAAAATATACTATATTTCGGCTAGCCAAACTAGCCTACTTCAGGTGTGTGACTATTTAATTTATTATATTTTAGTTTTTCTATTATCGTCAACAAGAGTTTTAGCTCCGACGTAAGTGGTTGACATTATTGTGTGACTATTCTTTTATATTTTTTACAGCCTGTTCAGTTAAAATTTATTTTGAATATAATTATGATGAATAAATATTTTTAATAATCTATAGGGAAAATGAAACTAAAAACTATAAAGGAAAGCAAGCTTTTCTGAAGAGGAAAAACGGAGTCTCCAGAGGAGAACCTTTGGGGTAAAGTTCTGATCGACATATTTCAGACTAGATCATGGTCACAGGTTTTGGAATTTTTCGAGACTGGTTATCAAGACATACAAACCACGAGGTGTCGATATTATCTGGAAGTATTCTGTTCAGTCTGAAAGTTCTGAGAATTTACAGTTAATGCTCTTGCATGCAGAATTGGTAATAATCAAGACCAAAAAGGCTATAACATTTAGACTCGCTATTTTTTATGGTAGATTTAAGGGATAATGCATAAAGCACCATCTTGGCCTTAGTGCTCACGTCTGTACTATCTACTTCCAAAGTACATTTTATGAAGTTTTGTAGCTACTGCGTCGGTAGATGGTAGGCACTTTGTCGCAAGTGATTCAGTAACACCACAACAGGAAGCCCTAGGTAAGCAAAGTCACAAAGTAACACAGGAAGCCCGCAAATTTTTGAAACATTGGGAATCGATCTCCAGCTGTTTTATTTTTCTTTTGTTTAATTCAAAACACATGTATGTGCCTTTCAAAAGCCTGCAATTTAAAAAAACTACTGGCATTGGAAATATTTTAGATTTTATGTACCAAATACCAAGCATTTATTTTAGTAAAAGCAACAGGAGTAATTAAAAAGTTACCTTTTTTGAGATGAAATATATTATTTTTGTGACTACTGCATCCATAGATGATCCCAATCCCCAACGGCAACGTAAATAAATTATGTTAATAGTATAAATGGAAAACATTCTTAACTAGATTGAAAATGTTTTCATAAATGTAAATTTTCTTCACATTCTATGTTTATATTTGTTGAAGCAGCCACAAGCGCTTAAAAATCGCCTTTTATTTGTGGTACATGCACGAAGTGCTTCACTTCGATAATTGTCATGCCTTTCCTGCAGCTCAGTAAATTGAATACCGGAAATGTACTTAGAGTCTTAATGGCGTTTTTAATAATTGAATTTGTCTAGAAATGTAATTTACAACTAAAAACTAGATGCACAATGGTGCGTTTACTCGTGCCCAGCCCAAGGATTTTGCCTAGAGTGG
>ERZ1740055.401-NODE-401-length-11436-cov-7.638784_pt1 | contig 11436 bp, 9 predicted proteins | sample MGYA00581747_ERZ1740055 | MGnify/ENA primary metagenome ERZ1740055 (study PRJEB43018, sample SAMN04849739) | marine metagenome | isolation source: floating plastic debris | place: Pacific Ocean | collected 2008-08-28 | study: EMG produced TPA metagenomics assembly...
ATAATGATAATAATAATAATAATAATAATAATAATAATAATAATAATAATAATATCTCAATTACGCAAGCGGAGTTGGACAGAATGCAGTTGAATAAATATCTTACTGAGAAAGGGAAAAAGAACAGAAAAATGTTGCTGAGGAGTGCAAATCCATCTCTACACTCGAGCTTGTGAATTTTATGGAAAAAGAAAAGTCAAAGCTAAGAAAGAGGTTTTGTTCTAACATGAAAAAGCAGGAAAAGACAAGGCAGTTAAACAGACAGTTCCAGCAAGATACAAGAAGTGTGTACTCAAGTTTTAAGGCCATGATAGCAGAGCAGGTCTCTGATGAGAGGCCTTTTTTACCGACCAGAGTCAAAAGAACAAGAAGTTAGATAGACGTTTATGAATTTGGATCAAGTAGTGAGATTCTGGAAAGATATATGGCAATGTGAAAGAACAGGAAACATCTCAGCTGAGTGGCTTAGTGAAGTAAGACGAACGATTTAGAGGTGTCTACCTGATCCCTCAAATCAGAGATTTTTGTTAGACAAGGAACGAGCGAAACAGGTGATATCCAAGAAGCGAAACTGAAGTGCCTCAGGCTCGGAAAGGATTGTCAACTTCTGGTGGAAAAAGGTTGAGAATCTACATGAAATGGTGGCTGACTGTCTAGAGGAGTTGCGACCGGGTGATCACGAAATCCCGCTATGGTTTATCCAGGGACAAAGGAAGGAGAATTCAGCAGTGAGAACCATAGACGCATAACGTGTCTAAACACCATCTATAAATGGTTGACCTCTTGTTTACTGGAACCAATGGACAAACATCTTAATGAGTATGGATTGATGCAGAGAGATCAGAGGGGAGCTAAACATGGCTGCTCTCGGACTGTCGATTATTAATTTATTTATAGAGCTGTATGTCAGAACAATCAGCGTGACAGAAGAAATCTTAGTGTGGTGTGGGTAGATGTGCGAAAAGCCTATGATAGTGTTGATCACAGTTGGTTAGTAGAGATGTGTGAGTCAGAGTTATGGATATCAAGTATGCCGTTTTCCAATCTATTTCTATTATTATTTCTAATTTAGCTATGTCCGTTTGCCATTTTCTTTGAATCTTTGACGAAATCGTTTTTACGCTATCGATTAAAAGTGAGTAAACTAGTCTATTTAGTTTTTTATTATCTACAACTTTCTTTACTGAACATTATGTTACTAGTTTTCCTTGATTTTAAACTGAAGCTTCTTTAGACCTTCAGTTATCGTTTTGCAAGGGTTGATATTTTGTCGAAATTTAGGTAGTGAATTTTTTTCTCTTAGGTTTGAAAGAGAACTCTTCATAAATCAGGAGTTCTACTGTGTTGCTATTAATCAAGTATTTGACTTTTGTTATTTCATTTTCAATCCACGTTTTACAGTAAACCGGTCTATTTTGGATACTTATTATTTAATTGTTCCATATTAGTTGCTCGTTTGCTATGTCTTCTGATTGTTTACTAAGAGGTAAAAAGTGGACTTCTGTAATGCGTAATATCTGTGCGAGGGTAATGAATTGGACCCACAAGATGACCTCTAGGGCTGGGCAATTAAATGTTCAAAGAAGAACCATTCATTTATACCACATGAAATTAAAGTTAAGAAGCTTGTGGGATCGTGTGTTGACCACTACACCATAAGTTTTGATTGGAATAAACAGTAAATAAAAAGTAAGACTAATGAAGCATGAGAAATATGATGCTGCACACATGTGTTAAGACATACCTAAAACGACCAATTTCTGGTTTTGTCTACGATTTAATTGTAAATATTTTGCTTTTCATTCAGTTATGATGATGGAAGTGTGCGGTATCCAAACAAAAAAGTCAAAGCGACCCTGTTTGAAGACCTTAAACTGCTCGCAAAAGTCCTCAGCCAAGAGTCAGAGCGTTTTACTGGTAAGTTTCTAGGTGAATCAATTTCTTTACACTTATTGCCTAAAAAGCATACCCGATCAGTTTCTCATAGTGCTCAAAACAAGTTTCCTCTGATGTGGAGGGTGATAAACTTGCAGTGCTTAACACAGTCACTCAGAGGAAGAGAATTTTTCCAGGAAATGTATGACTAATTAATGCTTTTGGCACCCTGCTATTTTTGCATACCGGTATCTTCTTAGAAGTAGCAACTATATTGTTAGCTTGACGACTATTGTCAAATCTTAAAGTCTAATCTTTTTTTAATCTTGGTTCATTCTCTACCACACAGCTGTGTACAAGTGAAGCTGATAGTAAGTAAATAATATATACCTGCAAGCTTTTCTTTTGTCAAAGATTTCCCAAGATGTTCCGATGACATCCTAAGCCAATCTGTATTCTATCTCGAAATTGTCTATTTTTAGCTAAATAATTTATTTTTTAGAAATTGCAATTAGCACTATCAGAGTTTAAGGTAAACATCCTTATTTCAATACAGGCGAGGCGTTGCTATCACTTGAAGAAGAACTCTACCAGATGAACAAGCTTGTGGATAGCTGGACCAACGTTGCACAGAAAATTTTCAATAGACACCAGTCTCCTGACGGACATCAATGGCCTCAGCACACAGAGATGACGCGGTTAAATGGAGAAGTCGACAAACTTCATCAGCAGTATCACGTTAGAGTGTTAGGCGAGAATGGGGTGGCGAAAGGGATTATTGACCTTGTTTATCCCATCGAGATATGGTATTTTTTTTTGTGAGACCTTCTGTGTGTGTTTCCAAAACATTTTTTGATAGTCTTTTGTGCACTACAAACCAAAATTTTTAGATAGCTAAATCTAATGCTAAATCTTTTTGAGAGCCTAGCGGCTTACCAGTGCTCATCTCAGGTTTCTTTAGTGATAAGCAGATGAGAACCTTTGACTCCGCCCCTTGGAGGGACATTAATCCACCACAGGCTAACTCCTAGCAAATGCTGGTACTCAATTACCGACCTAAGAAGGATGGAAAGATGAATTAGATTGGGCGAAAAGAAAAGGTCACACCTAGGTTCGAATCTCCGCTGAGCCGGAGATTAAACCGGGGGACTTTGTGACTGGATGACAGAAATCTTACCAACTGTGCCAACCACGCTGCTCTTTCTATCTAACAAATTTACAAAGTACAAATTTCTCTGGTGGCCCATTTAGCCGGTGCTCTACTCTGCTTTTGATAGTGCTATGTGGAAGAATGACTCCCCAGGTGGCGACACTAATCTATCATTTAACGTTAGTTCGCTGACAAGCCTGATAAGCGTTTTACCAACCTCATGAGAGTAAAATATTCAGTCATCTTTGGCGGAAAAGAAGGTCACTTAAATTCAGGCATTCCGGTGGCCCTAAATTTCCTAAAAATACCTAATTTTTTTTTTTTTTTGCGTGCCCTAAAATGTCCTTCTTTTTGGAAAATGTGTGTGTAACGTAAAATATTTCACGTCGTGATAAAACTTGCATTATTAAAAGTTCCGAAATCCAATAGATGTTTCATTTTGAAAACTAACGCAAGATATTCCTCTTTATGGAAGTTTGCAACTTGGCTACAAAGTTTGAAAGAAAGTGCGCCTGAAGTAGAATGCTTTGTGGGTAGAACATCTGATCGGTGTTCAGAGGGTTGCGGGTTTGATTCCATCAGTGATTTAGAATTTTTTCTGAGCTTCAATTGGAGGAGAACTTTCTTTCTTACAAGCTACTCTGTTTTTCGTAGTGGAACTGGCAGAGAAGAAAAGCAAAGGGGATGGGATGTTGAGCCAATAGCCTTTTTGTAAAGGCCGGTCAAACAAATCAAACATGTTGGTCAAACATTATCAAACATTGTTGGACGCAGCATATTTGATCCGTTTGAACAGCACAATCATACATGTTGGACGATGTTGGATGAAGTTTGACTTTGTTCAAACTTTTAATCCAACATCGTCCAATATTTTCGCTCGCGTGATCAATAATACGCCATAATTTCGTGCATGTTACCGAAATCGAACATTGTTGGATGGTGTTGGATTCGTTTGAACACTACGGCATCCAACAGAATCCAACACTGATCAAACACCGTCCAACACCACCCAACAGTGTTGGATAATGTTTGACCAACATGTTTGATCCGATTGAACGGGCCTTAAGTTTATAACTATGTTTTTCCACTTAGGATCAGCAAATTGAATGACAGCTTAAGCAGAGATGAAATGATAGGAGACTCGGATTGGTTTCGACTGGGCGATTGCGTTTGCACAGAATGGAGGGATCACTTGACACAAGTAATTAATTTGATTGGCTCAACTTTGAAGGATGTGCAACGCTCGATGGGTGACGTAGAGGAGAAAGTGGATTTCGAAATTTTAGTGAAGGATTTGACGAGGTGGCTTTCTGCAACCACTAATGTTACTGAGAGCGAAGATGGAAGAATACTCGAACGGGTATGATTTGAAGATGTTAAGCTTTTAAGATCGCCAAGGTCAGCGAAAAGTCAGGGGAAAACAAAATTTTTTGAAGCTCAGAGAAAAGTCGTGAATTTCGTCTCTGAAATTTGGAAGTTACTCTAATTTATACCATTTTGAAATGTATTATTTACACGTTTGTAACTACTTTTCGTTTGTTTGTTCTTTTTTTCTGAATGCAGAATTAATTATAAAGCGGCTACCATTTTTTTAGCCAGAAAAAGGTTTGGAATGAGCTTTTAGTCTCAACCATGAATAACAATGTATTTTTAAATTACTTTAGGAAAGGAGGTTAGGGTTAGTGGCTATTCATTCAGTGTTCAAAGTAATCATTGTTTAATTAACCCTTTCAGTCCCGGTCAATTATCAACACACAACTTCTCTTTACATAACACATACAAAATAAGACATTTGGTAATAAGAAATTGAGAATTGATCAAACAAATCAAACTACTGAAGATTAAAAGAAAAATTCTCTCAAACTTGTTCGATTAAAAGTATGGACTTAAGTTGGGAGAATTTAACAATACAACTGGGATTGAAAGGGTTAATTAATTTGCTTTGCAATCATTTACTAGTAAAGTTCGTCTCTCTATTTACATCGGCCCAACAATAGTAAGAAGGAATTTCCATCAAGTCACTGAGTTGACTCTGTTATCTCATTGTATGGAAATAATCTATAGAATTTTCTCTAGAAAGGTCTTTTTCTAGTACCGTAGTTGGGGCTCTGTCAAGCTCGTGAAGGCTTTGGTACATAATGTAGTTGAATAACATAACTGGAATATCAATATACACGAGAAAATTCAATTCACTCAATTGAAGAGACACCTCCTCCAACTGTTTCCCTCTGTATGAATAGCTCGATTCTACTATCGCATCCAAAAATGTCACTGTAGGAGTTCGAATTTCAATTTTGTACGATACTTCTCGTCAAATTATTCGGATGGTAAACTGTTCATTTAAGGGGAAAAAAACCTCTTGCAGTGGCAAAACGAGATGCGTTCGGAACAGCTCGAGAGTAAACACCGTATTTTCCGGACTTCACTCCTCACATCCATATTTTTATCACTAAGAGAAACAAAAGTTCAAATTACCTGCCCCGGTGTATAACCCGCACCTTTATTCATTCATTTTTTGCCACATGTATCACCACATTTAACTGTTGAAGCATCAGAAATAGAGGATATTACACGGTGGCGTGAATATATGAAGTTTATCTTCGAGTGGAAAAAATATTTCAAGAGTGAGTGCAGCGAACGAGTGAAATCTTTTTTCCACGAGAAGATAAAGTTCATATGTTCAAAGCAACGTGTAATTTTCTTTTTATTGCATAGATGCGAGTGTTTCGAAAACAAAACAAAAAAACTCAAAAAACAAAGGAAAAACAAAGAAATGATGTCAGCAATATATTCACTGGTGAGGACATGGAAAATATGTCACTTGTATCCCGGATGTAGTTTTATATAGAATCTACGAGTGGCGTATCTTACAGTAAAATACTCATATCTATGTAAATTTATTTACGAGATTACAAACACATCAAACTGTGATAACAAATTTAGTTGTGAAAAAATCACAAAATGTTCATAAAATAACCACATTCACATAAGACTACTAGTTATTTGTGACATATTATGCTTTCGAATGTGCACGACAAAAAATCGAACAAGTCAGTAGACATTGGCAGCATTATTCGTTTGTTTTCAGATAGTAAGGCTGGTTTAAGTTGTAAAAAAATGGAATGCAGTCTGAAACTTGCTACCGTTAGAATACCGTAGAGAACTCAGAGACATTCTTCTTTTTCACAAGTTCACATCTAGTAATCGGCATCACAAGCATTTAGCGTGACAACTTTTTACGTTTGTGCCTCAGGTATCAATCGTTCACAGTACAATGATTCGCTGGATGATCACTGTATTGTTGCGTCTGGCACCAGACATGGAAGATAAAGCACTTCATGGAATTGCTGTTGAGGATTCCGAGTTTTCCGTAGGCGGAGGGGAAATCTTACTGCAGTCAACATCCGAGGCTATATTCAGCCGTTCTAAAAGAATCTTTGAGGAGCTGCGTGCGTTTACATCCCAGTTGACCAACTGTTGTTTAGCGCTGGTGTTAGATCACGTACAGAAGAAGCATGACCAAGGTAACGGCGAATTTTTTTTCTTTTTTTTTTCATATATAAGAAAGAAAGGATTCACTATTTTAAAGGAACCGCATTGATTTTACTGTATATTTAAGTATATTTTCTCATTCACAAGTAAATCTGTGAAGCGAAGGTCTGAGCTTTGTTCTCCTCCCAGCAACAACTTTGAAAACTCACTGTTGAGATTTTTATGAATAAAGCCGAATGTTGTGCAAGGAGTTCACTCTTTGAGTGTTAACGCTTAAATAACCTAAAGTACTTTGAAGTAAAATAATTAGAAATAACAATGAGTTACAAGGTAAAAAAGTGTTGAGTTAAAGTTTATGTATCAGTTGTGGGGTTTTTGTATGTATAAAACGTCCTTATCCTTCTAATGGTGATGGGAAAAAACAATGTGATTACTTTTAAAATATAAATTAACTTTAAAAAATACAGCTCAATAATATTGATTAATAATGTGATTACGATGTTTTTTCATGGGTAATTTGCGTTTAAAGTGAACTTTACAATGATTATTTATAATGGTTATAATAAATAACGTGTAATAATAAGTGATAAAATCTTAACAAAAGCTAATGATTATAATGTCTACAGTTACTTATAGTAGTTAAAAAGAGTTCTTGTGCCGAACGGACATGGACTTTGGTGCGAAATAAGAATGTTTGCGTGATAAGTTCTTGTTAAAAAAACAATCGAAAAACTAATGATTAAAACGTCTGCAATTACTAATAATAAAGGTGTTGTTATAGCGATCGATCTTGGTTCTTGGTACGATGACTGTTCTTTTTTGTCTGAGTTGGTCTGAGTTGTTATATATCTGTAAAATATGGTAGCGAGGTGTGTTGGAGCTTCGTAAATTGAACAGATATATAGAAACTGATCTGGAGTCTCACTACAAAATTCTGGTAGTTACCAGTCTCCCATCGCTCGGTCAAGGTGAATCCGGAAGCAGTTTTTTCCAAACTTTAAATGCAAATTACACCATGAAGAAAAATCGTAATCGAGTTTTTCTTTTGCCATCATCATTAAAAGGTTAAGGACATTTTAACCTTACAAAGAACCCACAACTGATATATACACTTTAATGGTATGTTTATTGAATAAACTCTTGTAATTCATTGTTATTTTCTATTATTTGACCTCGTTGACAAAAATACATACTTAAATCCATTTCGCGTAATTATTCGGTAATTAATAACATAATAATATCAGTTATAAAACTGGAATTCATATAATAAACTCGTATATTTTACGTTAATTTAAACTCACTAAACATAAATTGACGTCAGGAAGCAACTGTTTATTATACCATGGGTATCAGTAGACTGCTAAGAGCCTGCTATTTCCTAACACAATTTTCATATCGCAAGTTCGCGTTCACTAATAACCTCAACACAATTTTATTTTCAGGGGACGAACTGGCTGATATAGATTTCAAGGAGTTCAAGCGGCTGAAGATAGAGGGCGAGAATTGGATCAGAATCGCCAAGCTATTGAGGGAGGAGGTGGTCCAGCCAACATCGTTTGAGTTTAAGATAGAGGAAGGAAGATCTAGTTCCGATCTTAGGGGAAATTCTGCTGCTTCGAGTCACGAGGTAAACCATAATGTTAAATTTGAACAATCTAAACATTAATAAAGTTTTAAAAATGTTTTTATAAGTAACAAAACAATATTAAGGTCTGTTGGTCAAGAGAATGAAGCGGGACGGTTGAATAGTAGATTGTTATATAGGCAGGTACGTGAGTCCATGAGTGCGTTGCTCGGTCAATGAGTGGATTGATCAATGGTCAGGTGGGTAGATGGATGTTTGGGCAGGTGGGTAGAAGGATGAATTGATTTATTAGTGGGTGGGTAGGAGGATGAGTGGATCGATCACTGGATGGGTGGATTTGTTGATAGTTAGGTGGATAGATGAATGAATTAGTGGGTGGATTGATGGATTGATTGGTGGGTGGGTGGGTGATCGGGTTGATGAGTGGGTGGGTGGATTAATTGGTGGTTGGATGAATGGATTGATTGGTGGGTTGGTGGTTGGGTACATGGATTGATTGTTTGGTGTTGGATGGGTGGTTGAGTGGGTTAATCGATGGAAGGGTGGATTGATCGATGTTCAGATGGTCGGATGGATAGATTTATGACTAGATAAAATAATAGATTGGTAGATGGTTGAATTGATGGGTGGATACATGAATTGATGGGTGGGTGGATAGATTGATGAATAGATTTATCACTTGATGGGTGGACGTTCAGACGGAAGAAAAATGTTTTTGGACGTTTTATTAAATAAAAAAACAGCAGCTAAACGACTGAATTTACAACTAATATTAGCACAAGTTAAATTTCTAATTCACATTTTGTTAGCGTGGTGAAGATGAACAACAAAAAACATCCAATGATAGTGATCGAACTCCATCAAGGGAAAGTAAACCTTCTGATAACTCGTCACAAAAAGACAAGCTTCAGCTGCAGCAGGAACATAGTCAAGGGGAAACTGCTGACCAACTCTCTCCCACTGTTGTACTTTCTGCACCTGATGATAAAGAGAAAAAGAATGGGGAAAGTGAGGTCGAACAAATAGTGGATAAAGATAAAATGGACGAATCTAGGATTCATGTGATTGGACACGACGAAAATATTAGAACCAAGTCGTTGACGAACTTACCATCTGACCAAGTAAGGATAGCATACCGAAATTCTTGTAATTTTGTTTTGTTATAATTGTAATTTACTGAACTGAGTTTATGAGAGCGAAGAAAAGACTCATTTCCGTTTAATTTGCTTACACTATGCTCTAAATGATTTAGAAAATGGAAAAAAATGTCGTCTCAGATTCAGTCCTTAAGGTAAAATAGACGCTTTCAGGCGTTTACTTGGACTATCTAATTTTGACACAGTCTAAGAGAGCATTGGAAAGGCAAATATTATATAAACGCCTAAAACGAATTCAGAGATGCTCTATTTGAAAAAAGTTTTGAGCTTCTTTCATAACTCCCAAAATTCTAGATTGATGATTGTAGAGGAATACCTCTATTCTCATTCGACATTTATAGGTGGGCAGTCAGACGGACAGACAGATAGACAGACAGACAGTAGGATTGACGGGTAGATGGATAGATAAATAGATGGATAGAATAAATGATGGGTAGATAGACTGATGGTTATATAGATGGGTGGATAGACGACCGACTTGGCATGAAGGGATGAAGGCAGAGAATTTTGCTGGCCTAACGAGCCATTTTTACGAACAGTTTGTTTTTCTGTAATGGCATGTCTATGTTGTTGTTAAAAGTGTCAGAATGTCGCCTTCAAGCCAACATTGTCCCATTTAATGCCTTCACTAAATCAAACGTAGTTTTCCTTTTGTTCCTTTTAGGAGGCTGCGTTCTTGATCGAACCGGAGGGTGAAACGACACAATGTGAGTGTAGTAAGATGTCTTTTGTCTTTCCAAATGGTCTAAATAGCAGAAAATTGGTAATAAAAAAAGGAAAAATTTTACCTAATGACAACTTCCCTAAGGGGGCTTTTCGGTGTCATGTTAAAATCCCCTTCCCCAGTTAAGAATCCCAGCTGGTAGGAGGCAAACCAGTTGGCTATTTACAAAGCGTGGTGAATTTGTCCCTGGGATCACCAAGGACAAATTCATTCAGTAGTCCGAGTCGGGGATTTAAACCCGAGTCTTCTGCATTCAAATCCCCAACTCTGACCACCGAGCCACGCTGCCTCCTGTAATAAACTTCGTAGTAATAATTACTATTTTTATTGCAAACATGTTTCAGCAGTACTCACTGCCATCGTCAATGCAACTGTTTACAGATTCGTAAGTAAGTAAATATGTATGGTTGAGAAAATAAGCATACAGAAAAAAAAAGAAGCTAACAATGTTATTACTTGTTATAACTTTCCTTGGCTATTTAAACTGAGATTTTCACTATACGTATTCAAATGTGATTGGCTCCACCTGCCCCAACTGTTTAATCAATGTTTAAGATTGGCCTTTCACGTAGAGTGTTAGAATCCCGTGGCGTTTTCTTGGGTTGTTTTATAAAATTTGTTGAATTATTTGTTATTATTAATGCATTATTTGTTGGAAGATATAAAGAACAGAAAGGCAGGGGGAAACTGAGATAACACCCGCAGGAACCTTCAGAACGAGTTGAATTTGGCCGGATGCTAGTTTTACTCTAAATTGTAGTTCTACATGTGCTTAGTATCCGTGAGTCGTCTCATTGGGACTTTTGATTTTAATTTCAAAAACTCTTCATGAGTTTTGGTGCTTTTACTTGGTTTGCTTTTTGTATTTGCGTGTTTTTTTTCCTTACGAGTTGTGTAAAATCTTATAAAACTCTCTGATAATAAAACATTTTTTTTCTGTTCAACAGCTCAGATACCGACTCCAGATACAAGAAAAGCAATGGAAGCCCTGGCAGCCGTCGAGAAGTTGCAGGCAGAACTATTGTATGTTTGTACTAGTGAAGTTAATTTCCAACCAAGTTACCAAATTATTCAACTGGCAACCTTAGGAAGCTTTCATCAATTACAGTACTGGACAGGGAGTTCCGATAAATGCGAAGGAAGGGGTACAATCTTTTGGACGCCCATTTTGGAGAGGGTCACATTTTTTTGGTGCAGGATTTAACAATAGCTGTTTTGCTATTTATTTTCAGCAGCATATTAGTTATGTCTGTTCAGATATCTATGATAGGCTATGAAAATGCCCCATTTAAAATGTATGATTAGATTTCGAAGAATCAGAATATCGTTTTGCCGTTTGTATTTCTATTTTTATTTCAAACAACAATAGCCAAAAGTAATAATACCATTACTAAGTTCTAATACCATTACTAAGTTCTAATACCATTACTAAGTTCTAATACCATTACTAAGT
>ERZ1740055.402-NODE-402-length-11426-cov-7.220825_pt1 | contig 11426 bp, 4 predicted proteins | sample MGYA00581747_ERZ1740055 | MGnify/ENA primary metagenome ERZ1740055 (study PRJEB43018, sample SAMN04849739) | marine metagenome | isolation source: floating plastic debris | place: Pacific Ocean | collected 2008-08-28 | study: EMG produced TPA metagenomics assembly...
CGTTATTAAAATTTTAAATTAGTTTAGTTTGGGGGCTACATGGTTAGCGCTAACCTAGCGGTCTGGTTATGCTGCTCATATACTCATAATTACTCGTCAGGGTGGCGTTCGCGCCTCCCACCGATGTAAACTGGGTTCGATTCCAGCCTGGGCCATGTGTGGGGTGAAATATTAGTCAATCTCAATCTGACTCGGAGGGTATAAAACGGGGAACTCCGGTTTTTCTCCCTCTCAAATCGACTCACAGCTAATAACAACGGGCTGTATCTCATATTGCGCAACTTTTTTTGAAAGAAAGACGTGTTTAAAGTGTATTTGTAGTCGTACGTCACCAAACAGCCCATAAAGTTTGCTCTTTTATTCTTTAGTAATTTAATTGTAGCTGCAGTATGAACTGTTTTAAAATTTGTTAAAAAGTTGAGAAAATTTGAACTAAAATTTGTTTCGGTCGTTTGCTAGAGTCGCTTATATTCATCTCGCGAGTGTGCACGTTCTAATGGGCCGTACGTTTTTCCCGCCCTTTTTCCTTGAGGCATACGGCCCTCACATAAGAACGTTTTTCGCATCAATTTGTTAAGTTTTGTACCGCGTGCAACGTAAGGTGCATATTGAACACTGATTTGGTCTGATTTTATTTTTGTTTTTGTTTTATTTTAACTTTCAGCAGCGAAACCAATAGGTGAATGCAAGGATAACCGGCAAGATTGTCTGGTTTTAGCAGCAACGGAGCCGGGAATCTGCCAATCCAACCGACGCTACATGGAACGACAATGTCCAAAAGCCTGCAAGTTTTGCAGTAAGTTACGAAACGTTGCTCTATGGATCTATTGTTCTCGACTTATTTTAGTCTTGCGGGGATGAGGAAATGAAAGTGTAGTGACTGTTAAATGAAAGTGGCTTAAAAGTTAAACATTTACCGAAATTGGAGTATTTGGTTGGTATGCATCTCTCAATACTTACCCCGAGGTGGGGAGGGTGAGGAAGAAGTGGAGAGTAGGGTTCAGGGGATAGAAATGGCAGACGTAGTTTGTTCGAAGAAACGCTATTCCCCAAAGTTGGAAATTATATTTAATTTTACGGAAACTTAAACGCGGTGAGAAGTCTATGCGGTTCTGTGCTTCGATTATTTTTATGAATAGGTTGAGGCAGGTTAGTTTTGTTTAAAAAATTTAAAAAGTCATAAAAGAGGTTTATGGTCTTTAAGATTTAAAAAATTTGGTGAAAAATTTGACTTGAATTTTACCAACTGTTTTTAAGATGGAAAGTTTGAAGGGTGGGTAAATGTGTATCACACTAAAATGTCAATTGTTCGCCTCACCCCTCCCCCCCTAAATCCCCCTTTCTTTTGTGATTAAAACAATTTTCCGGGTCCTTGCTTGTTCTACTCTGACTTTAAGGGTTTTATTAAATTGATTTTTATTAAATTTATATCAATTTTTTAATCCTGTCTTACAATTAATGGAAGTATTTAATGCACAATGCAAACACACGCACCTTTTCTTTGTCACTGTAACCTCTCTTGATCACGTGTTAACCGCTGCATGCGCAGTTCAGCCTCTCCTTCCTATGTTCTGTTGAGATTTGTTGACGTTTGAACTAAAGAATATTAAACCTGTTTAAAATTTGAAAAATAATGCTTTAATTCGCAGCTAGTTTAATTTATAAGTTAAGGAATAAACTCTTAGAGGATTTCGCCGTTCATTCATCATATAATTGTTGTTCAAATGGGAAAAAACCCGATACTTTATTGAACAACTTTGGTTTTCATAACCGACAACATAGCAGCATACAAAATTTAGATTTAAAAGCTCAATGAAACAGTAACCATTCATTTTGGTCCGTTTAATGAATGGATTCAGCAAAAGCTTATGGTTTCAGCAAGTAAAGGTGTTAATACGAGATTATGTAACTGAGTTACGAAGCTTCAGTAGAAAGAGAACCAAAGCTATTTCGCTTCTAATTACTGGCAACAGTTTTCAGGTTAGTGTAATCGTTCAGTCTCGTTTAAAGTTTTCAATTTTCGAAAAAGTTTGATTGAATCTCAACTCATTTTACCTGATCTCTGTTTAATTTTCTCAAATTTAATTTCAAAAACTTTATGTTTATATCGCTATGAATTTAGCTTAGATCTCTTCTAAAATGCTAACGTTTAACTTTAAGCATAGAACAGCTTTATAAGTTGTTTATTCTTAATCATGAATTGTAACGCACATTGATAACAACTTTAAAAAAACTGATGCCGGCATCTCAAAAATTAAAAAAAGATCTCTTGCTAAAAATTGGAAAATTGAAAACAGGCTTCGGCTGTCTCGCTAAAGAGAAAATGAATATACAACACATCATTAATAAAATGCTTAGAAATATTATATTTCGGCTGGCCGAACCAGCCTTCTTCGGGTAATGAAGAAACGTATTTCTAAATCGATATTTTATTAACGTTGAGCTGTATACTTATTTTCGCATTTAGTTTTTTTTAAAACATTTGCTGTCGACTCAATCTTCAAAGATCCAACTTTAGCGGCGAATAATTGTGTGGTGTATTAAAACTATTATTTTATCTGAAGTTTTCTTACTATAGCCTTCGACAAATAAAAATGGTACAAGAAATACAAGAATGGAATATTGTATTCTGCAATATTATAAAGGTGACACAGCAATAATTCCCGTTCTTACATTTAACTTCTGTTCAGTTATATAAGCTTTACGGGAAGCGCGTACCATGTAACTCATTGTCCTTTAAAACGCTTGCAAATTAAAGACCCCATTCTGTATATGATCTATCGGCACAAATCTAAAATCAGACTCCTTTTCGGCGGCTAATATAATACCCTTATGGCTTTAGTAGGTGGGAGTTCCTCATTCTCAATGATGAGTTTTTGCAACACTAGAAGATAAAATTTCTCTTTGCATGCCCACGTAGTTTCCTCAATAGTTACAATGTCTGTTTTCATTTAGTTCAGGAAGTGGAGAGAAAATATAAGCTGATTTTCTTTACAATAATATAGCATGTATAGAAATTATCAGTACAAACCTCTTGTTGGAGGCTGAAAATACACGTACGTTATTATGCAAGTAAAACCAACTTGAAGTCATTGTTACAGGTACGTGAAAAACACATCGAGAACTGCAGGCAGATGATTGAAAATATGTCTAGATTTAGGAAATAAATTAAAAAAAAAAACTTAGCATTAACATTTTCATTTACAAAATCAGCGTTTTCCGTTCTAAATCCAATCCAATCTATAAGAAACAAATTATCTTTAAATTCATAGAGATTGAATGACAAAACTTGCAAAGTTGGACAAAAATTACATTAGCAGGAGAAAAAGTTAAGAAACGCAAAACTATAGCTTTAATGAGCAACAGTCATTTATTGAAAAAAGTTTAGTTTAGACACAATTACAAGCAATTATTTTTCCGGACTGTATGTCTATACGGCGATGAACCTATTTCAGTAAAATCAAAATATTTATTTATACAAGAAAAACAATTTAACTTTCCGTGTTCTTGTAAAACGAAATAGACTCTTTTTATAAAAATTTTAGTTGTATCTAGATTATTTCATCGACTTTAAGACTGAGAAAATTAACGTCGATTATGAGAGCTAAGAAGTGCCACTTATTTATACAAAACTGCTTTGGACTGTGATCTACAAGACAGGTGTTCTGCTAAATAAAACTATATAACAGATAACAAAAATGACAGTTTTTTCTAACAATCTATCTTTATTAGTGCTTTTCTACTTTGACGAAAATTATTTCAAAAAGTACTTGCCCGAGTGCTGCTTCAGCAATAAGAATTTTTTTTTAAAAAATTACTATTTAATGGCGATTATCAATCTTTTAAAATTTGTTTTTATAAGACAGTTCTTGGCGAGTAAGAGAAAGAACAACATCGGTAACGAAACAATCCGAAATTCCTTAGAAATTCCTAGTTTTATTTTCAATAACATTATTTAAATTGGCCTAAAGTATAACAACACTACAAAATAGAAAGATTAACGCGACTTGTTTAAAAAGTTCTGGTATAAACAAAATTGGAAACTTTAAAAACGAAGCATCATTTCATCACTTCATGTAAATTTTAAGTGAGGTAAATAGAAAACAAAAGACAGACAAAAATTACGTTTAAATCTTAATTGTTTCCAACTTATATATACTTTTATCAGTGTTGTGGTAAAAGGTTATTCGAATAAAACTGTTTCAGTAGATACCTTTCCGCTCGATTTAGTGTGCAGGAAATTGCACTATTAGAGGTAGTATCTATTCCAATCTACTTTATGTCTTCCTCTTAAGCTATAAGCGTATAAAAGCAAGAAAAAACTACCGTTGGAGGAAAAATGAAATATATAAATCATGCTATAGATTATAACTGAAAGCAGCTAATACTTTTTATCTGCGTTCCTTTATAGGATCGCCTATGCACAGCTACTTTATAAAACTTGTGATTTTCGGGCATAGATTTTGTTGGTTTGTAGCATATTAATAAATGCGTGTCTTTGTCATTGCAAATTGACGCAATGTAACCCCATCAATGTTTCTCTGAAATAAATCTGAAATAGTATATATAGTTAAATAAATGGTATAGTTAAATAAATTCTTGTTTTGGCCAATAATGCGTAAGTTATAGGTGAGAAAGGTGACAAAGGCGAAGAACTGACTTTTGGTAGTTATAATATAAAGTAATCTTTGCGATGGTCAGGTCTCTAAACTGAATTGAATCATAGCAAACAAAATCTTGAACATGTAAGAACATTTAGAACGTCAACACAAATTATTCATGTCAGAACCGGAGCAGTTAAACATCTTCGTCAAATTTTAAACAGCAAAGAACAAAACAAAATACATTTTTTTCAATCTTTTAACAAAGGAGGTAAATATTTTGACTTTCTAAATATTTAGGAAAGGTTCTCATATATATGTATAAAGGGTAAATTTGCTGTCTTTTGTGAGCTTAATATAAGAAAACGTTAGGGACGAATATACAGCATATAGATTAAAATCTCTATTACAGTTATTCTAAATGAAATTTTTGATATAGCCAGCGCTTTCTCAAACTAAGTACAATTTATATAAGACCAACTTATATGAACAAGGACAAGGAGGCCCAGAATTTTTTTTTTTTAAAAAGAGCCTGATTATAATTACAAACTAAATCGTTTATATCTCCACTAGGTTTGCGTGAAACTTGAAGACTGATCAATAAAAAGCTATCTATTCTTAAGGTCTACTAAATGATCTTATCTATGAAGCACTGTATTAGTTCAAGCAAAGTAAAAATTTGTTTGTCCATCCTCTAAGTGCTCGTGTGACTTTTATTCCATGATTGATAGATAATGCCATTTTGTGTATCTATAAACTTAAAACAATTTCAAACTGAAAAAAAAAAAAAAACTCTGTATATCCTTATATTTGCAAAGTAAAAGTAATTTAAATTCGATTTTGAATAGTAAAAAGGAAAATTTTAAATAGCTTAAAGGCGGTAGAAAGTCTTTATTGTCATGTACAAATATAATAATTCTGTCCCAGAGCTTTATGAAAAACATCACAGCCCGTCACATTGGCTCATGTAGAGAAAGTTGTATTAAAACAAATCTATGTCTATCTCTTACAGTTACACTGACGCCACAAGACTTTTAACTTTAAGGTTTTCAAATAACCTATCCAAAGTACATGGGAGTTATGATTACTCAAAAGTAGAATACTGAGATCGGAAGTTACGTGGTAAATTTGGGAAACAATCGATGTAAAAAGATAACCAGTCCGACTATTCTTGTTATAAAGAGATTAAAGTGAATATAAAACGAAAACTATACTTTAGAATACTAAATGAAAAATAAACCGTGGTGGTGAAATTGGAAGATTTGGATTTGAATTAAAATAAATTTACGACATGGAAAGCTGTGATCAGGAGAATTATGACGAGCTCTCTTAGTTAACTACTATTATAGTTTCTTCTACATAGAAATTAGTTTCTTGCCTAATTAGTTGAGACAATTTATATTAATTTTGAAGTTTTGGTGCATTAAGTAAATTTATTTAAATAAACAGCTTCTAAATGTTTGGGTGAGGAGTTAGGAGCTAGATGAATTTCCACAGATTTTAATAGCAGAACAACATGGCTGAAGAATTTATGTTCTTAAGTTTATTTCAGAATATCTTTTATTAGAATTTGCGTGAGTATGTTCCATGCACCCGTGCGGGAGAGAACTGATGCTAGCTGCAGTCTGTAATACTGAGGTATGAGGCCAGTTGATTCAGTTTTGAAAAAAAGATAAAACACTTAATGTCACCTGGCTAATTGCTGGTTTTGAAATTTGAACGAAAGCTATAAAGCAATTTTCAATTAAAATTTGTACAAACAGCAATACTATAATCGTAGGAAGAGCAAAGTAAACCTCTTTACGAGAACTTGTTAATTTTTTCTTCCGACGCTCAGATTATTACGACAAAAGCAAGAAATTTGCAAATTCCTATTTTCCCTCCATTTTCACTCTTATCGGCTCATGTCTGAAAATTTTACACTGTTTAACTTCTTGTTCAAGATTAGAACTGCTTTTCCCCTCTAAAGAGATTGATAAGTCAAAGAATATTAAAACGTTTTCAACTTATACGAAATGCAATCCCAATTCTATAGAGATGAAAATCCGTTTAACATTAGTTTGGATTTTTTTTAGTGAGCATATGGCTTTGGTCTGCTGTATTTATTTCATTATGCATGCAGCATCTCGTAATGTTATCTTAGATGTTATCTGCTAACAGCCACTACACTAATAACAGGGACTTTTTGTTCCTGGCGGATAAAGTAATATTCATAAATATGCTAGTGAAACAACTAAGCATTGAGAACAGACAGTTTTATCTGGTAATATTTTCACCTATAGCATGAACTATGGAATATTATGCTAATTTGAAGTTTTACTGAAACACCGAAAAATGTGCGCCTGTCAGTGCTGTTTACTAATAAGCTACTTTCTGACAAGAATATTGTTGCTGTCGGTACCTGTTTTCAATTATAATACACTTTAAACTCTCATAAGAACCAAAAAGGTTATTAAAGAAAAGTTATTTCTACCACGCTGGGAAATTTTCATAAAGACTTCAAAGGAAATAATGAAGTCGAACAGAACGGTTTCAATTAATCTACCTGTCATACAGTATGTGCATGAACTAGCAAAGTCGGTTATAACTTTAATACTTGCAGCTCCTCGAAAAGTTCTCATTTTATGACACTGAATAAAGTTGGAAAAGTAAAACACTTTCATAGTATTTAAAACAGCAAGGAAACAAAAAACATAGCTGAGCTAATTTTTGGTTTTCACTGGTTTCTTTTTCATAGAAATCCAATTAAGATAATTCTAAACTACACCACTTGTAATTAAACCTACTCATCTCTGCTTTAAAATCACAGTCGGTTGCCGTAAATTCGTTTTCTATTTTATTCCTAAAAAATCTAAATCCTTTTTAACTAGAGACGAAAAACAACAATGCGTCTATGACGTAACAACTAATTTCAACTAGTAAAAAGATTATTTTGCTCTTATCTCTATTTTCAAAACAATGTTTTCAGCATTTTTGTAGTTTTTACTTCAAATGTCATGATCACAACTTTTATTTTGAGTTCTAAAAGACGTTTTTTTAGCAAGCTGAATGCAAAACATTAAATTTTAATTTCTCTTTCGGGTTAAGAATATATGCTTATACAAACAATAATTAAATGTCTACGCATATCTTCTCGAATATTATTTGTGTTGCATGATAAATTACAAGGATAATCTCGAGCACAATCGAAAACATACAGTGTTTATTGGAGTTCCCGGAGTTCAAGCAATGATATTTTAAAGATATTTCATCAAGACGTAGGACGTAATATGGAAATTAATGTCTGTTTTAAATTTATGTGATTGCATTTAAAAAGCTTTTTTTCAATGTAACTAACGATTGGCTGGTGCCGGACGTGCACCTGTTTTGTGGCTAATACAAGAGTGCCGCAGTTTATCTTCCGGTATTTCACAGGCTTGAAAATGGCGATTAGTGGCCTATTTATTGGCATTTGGCCAGACTCAAAGATAAATTGTGCACACCACGGACACGTTCGGATCTTCAAATATCACAAAACACTCCGTTTTGTCTTTTAAAAATTCCGCACGCACTTGCACTTTGTATAATTTCAACACATCTGTGCCCTGCAATGTATTGGATTATCTTCAGATTCATAACGCTTGTTCGTTAAAAAGACTTCCATTTGTCCAAGCTTGAAAAAATAGCACTTAAACCACACTTTTCAGATGGCAGCTTTATTTATTCTTCTTGTGTGTGTTAAATTTTGTAACTTGGCAGGGGGAGAATCTTCAAATGTGAGACAATCTACGTCGGCCTCGCAAATGATCCCATCCAGCTCAACTCCTGTCAAGCTAGCTGCTGTCTGGACGACTCCAACGATAAAGCCGTCACTAAAAGTTACTTTGTCCACCGTTAACGAGTTTTCCCAACCGCATGTGGCAACACGAACACACAAGCAAAGCAACAAGGACTCTGGGCCGAGCAGATCATCGGGGTCTGGATCTGGCGTAATACAAATCGTCACCAAAGTAAAGGATTTTCACCTTCAAACGAATCACGCTACTAAACAAAAATCATCCGCGAAAGACTCGGTGCTCAAAAAGAAAGAAACTGCATCCAACACTATTAAAGTGCATCCATCTTATTATCGGTCTTCAATGAATAATCGGCCAAAGAACGTGGAAACAAGTGACGTTCTGCAAAACATATTTTCATCGAATCGCATAGGGCAAACATCAATTTATCCTGTGAGGAAAAGTAAATGGAGTCTTAGTATAAGTAAGGCGGCCAGCAAAAACGCGGAGACTCGGTCTGATCCTCATAGTGACATCGTGATCAAGCCATCTTCTTTTCTTCCCCATATTTCTCCTTCTCCCGAAGCTCGTGTCACTCGGACAAAAAGAACAGCCACAATGGCATTACAACCTACACCAACGTACTTGTTTCCTTCCCATGACAAATTAAAACCTTCCGTTTTTTCAAGCTTCCCTTTGTCTAATCATGAAGGTATCACTTTCTCTTCTAAAGAGTCATACGCGACCAGCACATCCCAATCTGTTCTCAGGTTACCATTGTATTCTGCTCCAACAGGTTCTGACATCACTAACAAGTTACCATCTACGAGGCCATTTACCAGTACTTTAATTCCAATTATGCCCGCCTCTGTGCGGCCGCTCTCGTGCGGTAGGACTGGTGGTGAGGCATGTGTTTGCTATAACTGTAACAAATCTAAAGAAAAGTGCTGCACCGAAACCCATAGTTCCAAGCGACTAAAACAAGGTATTGTTATGGAAATTACACAAATAACTGTGGAGAAGTTCATCCAGATGGAGGATGCTACAAGCCAGACAATTTCGCGTATCATTGCACAAGAATGTAAAAATGGACAAAAATGCAGTTTATTAGAAGAGACTTCCGCATTAAACAGACTAAAACGAGACATTAGTGCTGATGTTATAAAAAGTTCACCTCAGATTGAGGTGATAAAACATTCTCAAAAGCACCAAGTACTTGCTAGAACGTTCAGCAAAGATCAAATGATAAAAATAGTCGCTCGACCTTCCTCTAATTCGATAACACGTTTGCTAGCTCCAACGAGAGGACCGTCAGTCAATTTAGCTGTCAAAAGATACTCCTCGAAAGAAAACACAAGCCTCAGTGTCAAAGTTATCTTCTTCAGTCTGTCAACCAGTAACCCAAAATCACGTTCGCTGGAAGCAGCAATGTATTCTCTCGTCACTTCTGGTGTTAATACGACGCGAATCGTAGAAAGCAAGAAACTCTTAAACATACTCAAGGGTAAAAAGGCTACATTGGAAAAGCAATTAAACTTTACAATAAAATCCTTCAAGGTGTGGAATGACATTAACAAGCGTGGTGCAGGGGAACACAGTGCTAGTTTGTTCACTAGTCCAACTCATCTACCAAGACCTACCCCGTCAGGTACGATTATGTACCCGGCATCCAGTAGTTTAAGTAAATGTCTACGTTTTGGTTTCTCTTTTAACTGTTTTGAGCAGGGCTACGGAGTTTATTTTCAGTCTCTAGAGCCCCTCGTATCTTCTTATCACTTCCTTTTGAGTTTTGTTCAACGTATATCTTTTGCTGCTTAAGTTGTATCACTTTTCATTCTTTTTTATGTTAAATGCAGTTGATTTGACCATGCAACGCTCTATGTTTTTGTGCGAGTCCTCGTTTGTGATTGTCAGTGGGTTTGCGTCCTTGTTTCTTTGCGCTTTAAAGACGGATGGCTTATATGCATGGCAGGCGAGGCAACAAAGGGCGGTGAGTTTAAAATGACGTTACCTTTGCGGTGCTTCGACTGCTTATCATGAACGTTATAAATATATTTTTAATTGAAAAATAATAATTAACCACATGGCCGTTGATGCGATGAGCAGTTTGGATGTCGGTTAAATTTCCATTTAGGCTCACAATTTACATGCGTTCAAATGAGGAAGTGATGAGAAGAGACGAGGTGACACGTTAAGAAATACATAGTTGTAGAATTTAAGAAAAACTATTGAAGTGCATCGCAAATGAAATAACATTGAATTTTCATGATTTTTGCCGTAAATTAAGTAAGAAGTAGCCTCGTTCCCAGAGCTTTTCCCTATGTGCACCCACCACATAGGGAAAAGTCCTGAAAACTAGGTTGAGTAAGTAGCTGCCGTTTTGAGTGTTAACCACTCATCTGAGTCGAAGCTGCTGTGAAGAAGGGCTAACGCTATAAGAGTCAGCTATTTGAAATATTTACGGCAATAATCATAATTCTTTTATTTCACTTTTTAGTTGTCTAGATTACTATTTACCCTTTATTTCTGGCTCCTAGAATTATAAGGGGGTGAGTGAGGGGAGAATTTGGTGATAACGCGGAACTCTTCAAGGTAACCCCGGCCAATACTCTTGCAACGATATTGTTCTGTCGCACTGCACTGAAAGAATAGGTCCAATTTCCTATTAAACCTAAATCTGTAAACTTGTACATCTATAAATATACTGTTCCAAGAAAATATTCGTCAAATAACAATATTATACAAAAAAAAAGAAAGATAATATCAAATAAAAATCAAATGCACTGCAGGGTGGTAATGTTTGGCTAATGAAGAACGTGTTTTCGATATTCTTCGAAACTTATCATAAAACGTTTTACTTTTAAAATTTTGCAGTTTTTCGGCGATATTTATCTGCTTAGAGAAAGCAACATTTTCAACAGTCGTTTCTACAACTTTGAAACTTCTATTTTGGTTGAACGTAATATTTTTGAGTGTTTTTTTCCTGATACCGTACAACTCTCACAGCAACTTTAAAACTAGCTATTGCTAAGTGCCAACGAGCAAAACAAAAGCTCGAGGACGACAGAAC
>ERZ1740055.403-NODE-403-length-11419-cov-7.818110_pt1 | contig 11419 bp, 6 predicted proteins | sample MGYA00581747_ERZ1740055 | MGnify/ENA primary metagenome ERZ1740055 (study PRJEB43018, sample SAMN04849739) | marine metagenome | isolation source: floating plastic debris | place: Pacific Ocean | collected 2008-08-28 | study: EMG produced TPA metagenomics assembly...
ATCATCATCATCATCATCATCATCTTCATCATCATCACCATCATCATCATCATCATCACCATCATTACCATCATCATCATCATCACCATCATCATAATCATCATCACCATCATCATCAACATCATCATCACCATCATCGTCATCTTTACTGTCATCATCACTGTTCCCATCATTAGCATCATCATTATCATTAACATTGTCTTTATTGCGAACACCACCATGATTAGACTCACTCCACTATCATTACCATTATCACCTCATCATCATTATCATCAACATCCGTTATTGCTTTCATGTTCCCCACCAACGTTACTCCCTCCATCACAAAAAGCATCAATGCTATCCCCATTGCGATCATTACTACTCCCATTACCATCTGACGCAACATCACCGTCATGTCAGAGGTCTACCATGGGTTCCCTAGTGAGGATTTAAGGTACAACAAGTCTTTGGAGGATGTTACATTCTTGTTTAAAAATAATCTTTGACAATTCTAGAAAGTATGGTTAGTCAATTATTAAAGTATATTTCTTTAATGAAATATCCTTCAAAATTTAAACGTTCCTTTTTGCTGTTTTTAGCAATTCAAATCTGCTAATACACCAGACATTAACTGTCTTCTTGTAGAGTATTTTTAACAAAAATATTGAAGTGTGTCTGTGGGTACCTCAACTTTCATGGTTGAAATGTTTACACGAACTTCGCTGTAAGTAGTTTACGAAGCTGACGGTTCAATTGTTAGTTCTTCATCTGTTGCCTTGATTTCTTTGCCCGTCGTCAAAGCAACGGAGATGATCAAATATTTTAACCAGAGAACTGTATACACCATGCGTTTTTCATCTCGCTAAGAGTCCATGCCCTTTAGTCTACTCCCTCTTGAAAAATTCTGGTGACACCGACGTAGAATCTCAACTTAATCTTCGATAAATGTTTTGTTCCCTTAAAGCTACCCGCCTCGATTAGTTTTGCTATCTGCGGTGTAGCTCTGCAGTATACATTGTAAACTGTTTTTTTGCTTTCTTAAATAAAATGTTGTTGTTGTTGTTGTTGTTGTTTTTGTTGTAGCTCGACTCGATAATCTTGAAAATTTTTAACCTTGAGTTTCCTAATTTACCCGTCAAACTATCGTCAGCTCGTCGTGTTTTGCGTGACCATCTTCGCTGGAGCCTTAATCGGACATTGAGCTTTTCGGATTTTTGTTGCTTTCTTTTTACTGTTGATTAAAACTTAATTGGAGCAGCCTTACTTAATGGGAATAGCGGCTTTGTCTTTGACAACCGACATCAAATGAAGGATTTAATTAACAATCATTGAAGCCCCGTGTGGATTCTTTTACCTCGAAAAGACAATGGTGGAAAAAACTGTGCTAATTGACTTGTCAAATTGGCCAGCATGTACTGTAAATTTATAACAACACAGAATCGCAACAGTTATCCCTCGACAAACAGAAAGGCTAAGAAATTTGTCGTTTATTTGATTTAAATTTCAATAAGGTAAACAGAGATTCAGATTATTATTGCTTTTAGAAAACGTTTTGTGTTTTTCTTTTACTCTATAAACAGTTACTATCGTCAGAAGCGTAACTGTCAATTGAACAAGTATATCTTGAATCAGTAAAATTTTTCTTTTAGTTTATTCAAAGGTTTAATATATTTCATTTTTCAATCTTTTATCAAATTAAGGATCAATTTGCTAACTATTTCAATTATTTTTGTTTGATAGCTCTCTTTTTGTTGAAAGTCGAATACAATCGATAGAAGTTAGATACTAACGGCTCTCTCATTTAAACTGGCAACGCATGAACAGCTTTTATAAGTCGGCACCGTTGACACGTCTTGCATAATTTGTGCAAGCAAACAAAAGGCTTGACAATCAGTTCATGTCTCCACAAGAATGTTTTTCAGGCAGAAAAAATGAAATGCGTTAAGAAATCCAGGGGAAAGACGGCTTATTCTTCTTACATTTTCATCGCTGTTTTTTTTTCAGCTGCTCCTATTTTGGGTAAACGCGCAGGCGTAGACGAAACTTTGCCGATCGTTGCTGGAGTTATTGGAGCAGTGGTTTTGTTGGTCTTAATTGGTCTTGTTTGCTTCTGTTTTGTTCATTGGAAAGCCAAGAAGAGACGTAAGTTATTTTTTAAATCTGTTTATATTTAGCTGCAAAAGAGCCGCGAAATGATGCAAGTTTACTAAAACGATTAGTTACTTTGCATTCATTGGTTTTTAGTACAAAGTTTGAGCAAAAATCACGATAAAATGATTATAGTTATTTCGCAATGTTAAATTCGCATCTTGCATCCGCTGCTATATTTTTCAAAATGATCCGAAATGATTTTGTTTTGTTTCGTTGAGCTATCGAGATTAGAATGATCAGTCACGAATTTGTTAGTGGGATTTAGTTTAGTTTCTAAATAAAAACTTTAAAAAACTCACGCATGTCGGAACCATTCAATAGTGCAACAACAGCGTTAGTTTTTGATTTTAGTGAAATATTTACCATTCAGTTTTCTAATCGAAGATTTACTTTTTAACATATTTCTTTAAATATTCCTAAATACTATTTCACTGGAGCAATCTTAGATGATAATTGAAAGATAAATTTTTTAAATATCTGATAGTGGCAATTACTTTTGTGCTTTGGTTTAAGTACATTTTCTGTTTGAAGATGTTTGAATAAAGGTTGTGATTTGATGAAGAACAAAAAATATTTGCTCAAAATAAGTTTAGTGTTTGTTGAAGAAAAGAAAGGAAATTTATGGAAGATTTGTATATTTGGCTGGTCTTTTAATCCCCCAGGATTAAAATTTCCGTATTGGAACGTGCTTACTTTGCATACAAATTATGCATAAAAATCGAATCTATTTTCTATTCATATAATTCCAATACTTTCCAGTACAGAAATTATCCTAGCGAATCTTAGTTTTATGTTAAAAGTTCTAATAACTGCTAATAAATTGCGATGTTACAACTAAAGGCGAACATCAAGATGTTCGACCTTGAATTGTCCAGATTACCAGTTCAAAGTTTTCATCTTTAATTTGTATGATAACAGTCGAATCAGATTGGAGTGAAATCATTTCGTATGTAATTTTTCGAAACAGGATCCAAATTACTGTTCTAGTACTGATCTATTCTAAGTATCTTAGATTTGGGCACCAGAGAAACAATTACAACCCTAATGTACAAGAGGCGGTGAAATCACGCATGGAGTAACTTATTTTTAAAAAATGTTTATATTTGTTTTCCGTAGACACTGAGAAAGAGGGAAAGAAAGTTCATTTTATTTTGCCGGACGGGTAAGAAACTATGGTAGTTTAATTCCATTCTATTATTTTTTATTGCTCAAGGTCATTTACGGTTATTGGCAAGGGTACGTCACCAGAAGATTGTTTTGGTTTTAAGCGATTCTTGTTAAGTTGTTTCCAAAATTAATTTTAATTTAGCTTCCGTTTACATGACTTGCTTCAACTTTGATTTTATAAAAAACCTGATTTGTTTTACTCGTTATAACAGAATATAAAACTTTGTCTTCGATATGTAAAAACGACATTTTAATTCAAAATCAAAGTTGTTTTTGAATTAAAATTTTTAAATTTAAAAATGGCAGCCCTAACTTTGGTAGGGTAATTGTTTGATAAGGAATAAATGGGTCAACCGAGAGGTTTAACTTTTTGAGTCAGAGTTGATGTCTATTGGTTTCAGAACTCTTTCTCAACTATATTCAGTATCGTGGCGTTATTTAGACAGTTTTAAGTTGATATTTTTCAGCATTACCGTAAGGAACTGATGTTTTGAACGTAACTCTGACGAAGAACACTCGAAACGCATGTTCCTTACGATTATGCATATAACGATGTTTAGCTGCGTTTTTAGTTTGTCAAACTTAATTTAAATTTCAAAATTTTAAAACGTTTTTAAGGCTGGTTTTAAAATATTTAGTATTGGTACTATTTTTGGAACGAGATATACATTCACGTCTTTTCAAGTACAATTAAAAATTAATCAATCAGTCTGTTTTTATTTACTATCTGTTTAGAGATGTTAGATTGTGAATAATTGTATGTATGTATATATATAATATATTTAACTTCTTTTTTGTCGTGGGAATTTTTTTGTGGCTCATGATAATTATTGTTTACACTAGCTTGATAAGCTTGTAATAAAGCGGATGTAGAGTTTAAACCTCGTTAGTCTGGCGGAACATGAAGAGTCTGCCATCATTTTCCGGCAGCAGGTGCTCTTCATTAAACTATTCAAAACGTTCAAACTTAGCTCCAATGTTGTAGCAACGCTGTTCGGTGCACATACTCGGCCTGCCTCTCTAATCTGGAAAACATAGAAGTATCACATCGCATGCAGTAACGACTTCTTCGTCAGATGGGAATTCTTTGGAGGTAGCATTTATAAATGTGTTGAAATACAATGACACTGAATACGCGATTTAACCGTCATAGTTAGGTGATAAATGGAAAGTTTTACTTGCAAGACGAAGTCTTTAAACTAGCTTCTTTACCAAGTCAATCTATGTTGTCCCATAAAAACAATGCAAAACTTTCCGTTTGTGTTCTTGTGTCGATTGCCTGCGTTTTGTAAGAAAATGTTTTGGAAGAAGTAAAATTCTCTCTGAAGACACCATAGAAACGAAATATTAGCTGCAGGTAACTTGCAGGGACTTTCGAAAAACTATCTTAATTAAAACATTTTTTTTTTTATTTTTAAAGGATTTTTAGAATCATTAAGTTTTCTTTTTGTTAAGAAACAAGTGAAGGTAGAAAAAAATGAATATTTCCATTTGTAGATCGAACTTTTGAGGTGTTTTGCTTCATTTTTATGAAGTCTGTTTCACTTCCTAGTAAAATCTACCCGGTCATTACTCGTGCTCCCATAGGAGACCTCAAGTATTAAATGGACTATGTTTGTTTAAAATCACAAATTGCCGTCGCTGTGGCGCATGCGTAGAAAGCACCATGTGAAACATGTGGGAAGTATATCAACTGCAGATTTATTAAGGGTTGTTGCTGAATCTAAGAATGAATACTGTGAAGTCTAACAAGCTCAGAACACATACAAAGGTACACTCGTAGACACACACTAAAGATGTCGAGCGTTTTCGGATCGGGTCGGCCCGCGATGTTTACGAGAGATCAGTGTAGGAACTAGCCTGCGATGCAGCCGGCCCAGGCTCTTTCAACTGTAGGAACGAGCTAATATGAGCTAACTTTGTTTACAATAACACAACAAAAAATAATCATAGAGAAGCCCGAGTTTACGCAGTTATTTGTCAATTCGTAAAACCTTCAGTTTTACTAGTTTGTAGGGCAGTAATTTTTTTAAAGTAAAGGCATAGTTTAGTATCACTTTACTCGGTAGACAACCTCCAATGCTTTCTGAGAAGTAGTCATTTGTACCTAACGTTGGTGGTAAAATGTGCATAAGTAAGATCAAGTTTTCCAATAGACCATGTTTGGATTTACAGTTACCGCTTGTACAGTGTTAGCCTCAACATGAAGTTGAAATCGGTAGTTTTTACACCACTTAAAACTACGTATTGTTTGAGTTTGTCATTCACAACAAAACGAAGCTAAGACGGTATAAAATGAATCTGCAGTCATTTTAATCAGCAGCAGCAAGGAATTCGAAACTGTTCTATTTTGAGTTAATACATATTTCATATTATTGATTTAGTTGACACTACTTCCCTAAAAGAATTAAACTGTAAACTGAATTTTCTGAGTTATATTATGCGAGTAGTATTCTTTGAACAGCAAATTTAATGGAAACAAAAACGTTTCGAAGAATACCATAAAAGCTACAGCTAGGTATACACTTCTTTCTATCTATTTCTGTTCTGATGAAGGTAACAGATTAAGTATTGATCGGTCACTTTATACTTAAATTCTTCAAAAAACTGCATACGCTGACACTGTTCAGTGGCCCTATCATCCTTGACTCTCCTTCTTATATCTGTTATGTATTTGTTTATATAGCGCAGCAAAGTATCGACGGACTTGATCTTTAAAAGTTTTACATAGACCCTTTATTCCTCACCAAAATACAGCATGACTATTATTATTATTATTATTATTATTATTATTATTATCAGTAGTAATAGTAGTAGTAGTAATTGTAGTAGTAGTAGTAGTAATATTAGTAGTAGTAGCAGTAGTAGTAGTAATAGTAGTAGTAATAGTAGTTATAGTAGTAATAGTAGTAGTAGTAGTAGTAGTAATAGTAGTTGTAATAGTAGTTGTAATAGTAGTAGTAATAGTAGTAGTAGTAATAGTAGTAGTAGTAGTAATAGTAGTACTAGAAGTAGTAGTAGTAATAGTAGTGGTGGTAATAGGAGTAGTTTAAGATTTTTTTTGCTTTTCACTTTTCAGCGCAACCGAACCTTATGGAGATCAAGAATTTGATGATGAGTTTTGCGACCCTGAAATTAAGCTTCGCCCGGAAACTGTACGCTTTGTTCCAGACGACAGCGAGGGAAGTGAGGACGAGAAAATCAACAGACGTCAAAAGAAGAAACCAGATGATTTATTAATGTTGACGTCATGTGAGAGCCGTCCATATAGCGGACAAATGCTTCGGTACCAGGTCCTTGTATCGGAGAGTCCCAACAACGAGCCAAGCGCTGATTCACCTCTGGAATCTCCCGATTCCGATAAGGTGGTCTTCTTCGGAGATTATGAATCAAAAGACGGACTTTCGGCTTGGTACGATTGCTCTCTGACACGACCAGCGTGTCGCGAGGTCCGCGATTCTTATGATCAGTTCTGCCGCTCGCCTACTGAGGTAGGATCACGTGACTCCATTGACACTGCTCCGCACAGAAAACGTGCGCTATACGAGGAGAAAGGATCAAAGATTGATCTTGTTAAAAAGTTCGACTCCAATGGCAGTCTTCAGGATAAAAGAGAAGCAACACATTCCCGTGTGGCTAAGTTTAAAACTATCGCCGAAGAAGGAAGTTCTGATGATGACGCTTTGCGTGGAAATGGTAATTTAAAGCGCACGCGCAAACTTCCTGCGCATCACTGGTCAACTCCGGCAGTTTTTATGGCTCAGGAATCACAACATTGGAGGGATTCAGATACTGATTCTGGTGATTCGTTACGGCGAGGTAGGAAGGCAAGGCGCGTGCGTCCTCACTCATTGTACAGTAACACGCTAGACAATAAACAGTCGCTGCATGATCAAAAGTCAAAGTTACAGTGTATCTGTGAACACGGCGACTTCGGGGAAAAACAACGATTTGAGACACTAACAAAACCTTATAGCAGTGTTAAGCGTACGGGAAGCGACGTTTCGGACCGAGAAACTTCTTATCTACATTTAGAAAAGAGGAACTCGTTTCTGGATCAGCTGAAATCCTGGGATAGTGATTCTGAATCTGGTGTTAAAGGTGGAAAGCCATATGATGGCCATGAACGACGAACCGGAAGTGATTCCGACTCTGAACATAGCATATCTCCGGCTCATTCTCTCGTCTCGCTGTCAGACTCTGAAAGTGACAAAGAACTGGCAAAGAGCTTTCAGAGTTCCAAAGTTGACGCCGGAAAACGGTTATCATTTATTGGAGAAGCAAATCAAACACACCTTTTTAGGACTGCGTCGTTTCTTAAAGGTGTTGATTCTGAATCGGCCTCCGATGGCAATTTTAGCGATTGCCACGACAAAACCGAAACAAAACAAAACTCAACAAAGACCATTCAAAATGTTGTCCCTCAATCTGCTATCAAGGCCGATAATAGTATAACCGAGAAGCCAGATTCATCAGACGATCTTAAACTTTGTGATCCTTTCTTTCGCACACCGCACAAAGTTTCACGCACTCCATCAAATGCTTCAAGTGGCATCTATTCGTTGCAGGTGTCGTCGAGTGAGACTAACAGCATAGAATCTTATTCACCATGTGAATTAAGACGTGCTCCTCGTTTTAGCGGAGGTTCTAGTTTTTCCAGCGGTTATGGGTCCTCAAGGAACAGTTTTGAAAATCAGAGTATGCTAAATTCTCGACGCTCAAACAAAGTTACGGGTGCATCGGTTAGACATTCCTTTCCACAGTTAGTTGAACCGTATGAGTGGGATGCCAGCGGACTGGAGGATATGGATACTGAAGGGGTGGCATACCATCCTAAGAAGTATGAAGAGCTTTTAGCGCTGCAGAAGCTGCTGGGAGTTGAATTGGATAGCAGCTCAAACGAAGAATTGCGTAACGATGCAGACCTGCGAAAGTTAACAACGTCGGACTTGTTGAAGTTGCAGCCGAAAGTGAGCCCAATGAGATACAAAGTCGACTTACTAAGCGACGACGAAAAAGACAAAAGGTGTTCAAAGCTGATGGCTGAGTATAAAACCACTAAAAGGACCCCAGTTAGAAAATCTCCGCGATCAACAGTTTACAGAACATGGCATCTATAAAATGTAGGATCAGTATGTTCTCTTATGCCTTGAGTTTTTTACTATTTTCTTGTTTCAAAATCCAGATTTTTAGTAAAACGTGTTTTGGTCGCAAAGGGGCAAACTGCAAGATTCTTATTTTGTTTTATGTGATAGAAGAGAGTTAGACATAAACCAATGATACCCTCTGTTACAAAATTGAGAAGTTAAATGCCCCCCAAAGGTACTGAAGTAGATAGAAAGTGTCATTTAAACAACTTAGAGTTGAATATTTTTATTACTTCTGTGTTCTGACGAAACGGCAGTTCAAAATGTCACATTCGCCGATGATCAAAATATTGAACGTTCACTTGTCTAATTTTCACAATGGTGAAGGGCTTTGTACAGTAAAAACAACATCTTCTTACATAAATTATGCATCGCTATACATACATTCATTTCTCACCATCATGGAGGTAAAAAACAAACACAAAAGTAGCTGACCAATTTTATTGTTTTATTTTTAACACAAAAATTTTATTCTGTATTTGACCAGGAGAATTAATGCTACTTAAACCAGAAAATTTTACTTTTAAACAATTGTAACTTATTCGTTTATGGAAAAAAGTGCAAGCTAAGAAATAAGTGCTCTTCTTATAAAAAGGCTGGGAACATCTTATAGTATTTGTTAAGTTAAATTACGCTAATAGTTTTTGGCCAAAAGTCATGAAAATGTTTATTGTGCTTAATATCTCACCGTTTTGAAATGGTAAATCAGAAAATATCTAATGTCAAATAATTCTGTACTTCATTTTGAAATCACGAGTGATTCCTGAAATTTGATTGGCTTTTAGATGTATGATTTCAACATGAATCGTACTCAATCGCAGTGCAGAAAAGGCTTCAGCAACCAATCAGAACGAGGGAAAAACACTAATGTATTTCAGTTTCATAAAAAAAAATGACAGTGCCCAAAAACTCAAGAATATGGAAAATGAATAAACACACTAAAATATAATACTATTTGGCTTATAAAAAGTTATTTCAAGATGAATACAATTGACAAATGACTGTTGTACAATGTTGGTCTGAAATCATACTTCTAATAAAATTAATCCCGCGCGCCTGTTCAGTCTTGAAATCTCGCAAATTATTTCAGAAAAAAGTGCCCTCTTCTTTGTTCAAAATAGTTTATAGTTAAAGAAACAGAGTTTTGTTAGAATCAAATCTCATCCTTAATGTTCTTATCAAACTGGTCTTTATAACATGTGTAATTTGCGTCTCAAACACAAATATACTTTTCCTCTTAAGAGAGTTGTCTCGTGAGAATTGTGGTGCGTGCTTGCTTCGTTTGTTAAACAACACCACAGCATGCTGCCATTTTGGTAAGGGCAAGTTTAGCCTGATTATAAAAATGTTCATTACTTTAATATAGTTTATGGTGTTGAACTGTGATTGTTTGTTTGGTAAGTATTTGTTTATAAATTGTAAATAAAAACATTAGAGCAAATAGGTTTTTACAACTAAAGATAATAATTATATTTAAGTAAATGAAAAAGTAAGTTTTATACGCGTTGTAAATATTGTTAAACGTTTGAAATCAAGTTCCACACACCAAGTAATTTCAGTTTTATTCGTCAAGTTTAGTTAGATATTTTAAAAAGTTCAAGAGCCGTTGTAGTTTTTAAAATGTTAGCTGTGCTAAATATTCTATCGTTGATGTTAACAGTTTTAATGTTTGTCGATAGTCCCAGAGTGATAATGCAGTAGATCGGCTGAAAATAAAATTTGAAATCAATTAAACTTGTGTGTTTTTATGGAAGACTTCTCTTCCTTGACCTTTACATAACCAACTTCTCGCGACCCTTGTGAGGCTCATTGGAGCCGACGCTTATCTCCGATTTTTTTGCAATATAAGTTAAAGGTAGTGATAGTCTTTGACCTTCCCCCCTCCCCCTACTCCTCCCTAGACAGGACACTACCCATGAGAATAGAAGCTGCTACTATTTCATAAATGGCGGCCATTTTAATATGATTTTGTCTGCATTCAAATTAGCCTCACTGGCCGCGTTTGGGGTAAGAAATTATTTTGGTTTTCTAACAGTAGGACGAGGCTTGGGAGGCTTGTTTATATGCAAACAGAAGAATTTCATTATGTACGCCATTTATGAAACAGGTGTCTACTTACCGTCAGAAGGACATACAAATATTCAAATCTCGGCCCAACCGGGGATCAAACCCAGGCCCCATTTGGATGGCAGAAATCATAACAACTGTGTGTCAAACACGCCACCGAATCGATAATTTGAATCCTCCTAATGAATTGAAACCGCATTGAAGTTAGTATTAGAAAAAAGAATGGGCCCCAAACAACGTAGTAGCTACAAGTCTCAAGTATTAGCTTTTCTGTAGCATCATTGCTTGTAATGACTTTTTCTTCCACATCCTATTTACTGTTCGTTCTCGCATGTAAAACGGAACTTATTTGTTAGCTACACCGTGCTGACAAGGTCGAGCACTTGGGCTTTCCATTAATGGTATGTTTAGACCTCAATAGGTAATTTAGCTAGTAATGTGGTCATAGTTACCATTTTAATGCCTGGAAGTACTACAGGGCCCGGTTGCTCGAAGGGTGGTTAACTTTAACTCGGAGTTAAAATGATTAACTCGGAGTTAACTAACCCTGAGTTAAAATGCTGGAACGGTGGTTAACCCAAACAAACTCTGAGTTAGCTACCTCAAGGTTAAATAAAAATAACTATAACAAAAAACCCGTTTGACCTGTTTTTATTTTTGTTTTCCAATTGTTTCCAGCTTTGCATCTCCAAATTAACCATAAAAGCAAGTGGGCCCTAGTCCATTCGTGGTGTTTACCTTGCTAGCCACATCCCACAAGCATTACGCTTTTAGTGTTTATTAGTATATAAACCACACAAGAGAACAGTACTTTTCGCGCACGCTGATTGGCTAGCTCGGAGGTGATTATCCAAGTACTATTCACCTCTGAGCAGCAGAAGAAAAACAAAATGGCTTCCCGTTTC
>ERZ1740055.404-NODE-404-length-11416-cov-8.326380_pt1 | contig 11416 bp, 4 predicted proteins | sample MGYA00581747_ERZ1740055 | MGnify/ENA primary metagenome ERZ1740055 (study PRJEB43018, sample SAMN04849739) | marine metagenome | isolation source: floating plastic debris | place: Pacific Ocean | collected 2008-08-28 | study: EMG produced TPA metagenomics assembly...
ATTTCATTTCATCGTAGAAACTTCTACTAGTATGCCAAGAAAATATCCAAGATTGATTTGATTTTTAAAAGCTAAAAAGTTCCAAGTTACAAAAAAAGAACAAAAGAAATTTTGTTTCTGGAAAGAGAATGTCGTGTGTAAAATTGTAACAGATTTGTTTTGGTGAAGCAATGCTGTAACTCAAGCTAACAAAACGCTTTCGGCGAAATTCACTCTATCAACAGGATTTTCCTGTAAGCTCCAAAGTACACCGGATTGATTGAGTGAGGCCTTAGCAAAAATCTTTACTAATAGGTCCAATTATTTCCAGTAATTGAAAACTGCGAGAAATAGCAAATGTTTTTTATTGCATGCGCTCTTGGTTGATAATATTTCAAATCTACGCGTCTCTTGAGTTATAAAGGAAATATTCGCCTGCAAACTTGGCACTTTAGAGTGCGCGTCGAGCTTTAACCAGTAACAGAAGATTTGCATTTTTATTCACCTAGTTATCAAATAGTTATATAGTATTAGCTCTAATATAAGTGTGGTAACATTTAATTTAAGTGCATGTCAAGGATTTTATACCTGTCGCTTCGGGCTACAAACCGTCCTACACCAACCCATGCACTCTTGACACTAAACACATTTCCTTTTTTGCCTTTCTTAACAATGAAAAATAAAAAGTTAGCAAAAGTTAACTAAGATTCTGATAATTTTTGCTAGTTTTGGTTTAGGTTTAAGTTCTTAAATCTCGACCAAGGTTTAACTGCATGCAGTGGTAGGAAACTATTCGTTCGTATTGAGCTGAAATGTGATAACACTTGAGTGGTGATAACACAGGCACAGTTTACCCCCGCAGTTTCTTCGTATTTTTTGACAATGTTTTCTTTTTAATACGCAGTTTCTACGCAAATAAAATAGCTAAATACTAACTTGCAAGTATACACTGTTTCTTGTTACAAAGAGCTGTTTAGAGATCTTGACTTGTGGAAGAAAAACTAAAAATGAGGTGCGAGATTAAGTCAAGTAGTTCTTGAGTAGCATAATTACTAACAATCAAAACTAAATTAATTTACTGCCGACAAGTAGTTAAAGCAAATCACGAAAGTTTTAAACTGACAACTACAACAGCATTTCGCCCCGCAGTAAACAAAATACACTCGCAGAAATATTGTATTCGCACTGAATTTGAGAGTGTAATAATAAGCAACTTTTGATACTAAAACTAATTTGACAAGCCAAGGCTAAAGAATGTACAAATTATCAGTGACTCACACTCACAGTAACACGATAAAACCAAACGCTTTAGTTTCTGGTGAGATAAAGGTCTCCTCTTAGACTGACTGTGTACCACGATTCGCTTATACAGGATACATTCTAGACTGTTCTACAAAGTCTAGTCGGTTGCAATTGGGTTTGAAGCGGTTAACTTATGTGATTATACACTAGACTTACATATGCCATATGGAATTGTTTAAAGTTACTATCAGATAAGAACCGTCAACTGATTCGAAACAAGACCATCAAAATTAGCCAAAACGGCAAAAGAAAAAAGCAAGACGTAATCATTTGAGAAACCGTTTTAAAAAAGCGATTTAAATGGTGCTATAGTAGCGTCATGAAGGTTTTTCTTTCCACAATATTGTATAGTCATCTGACGGAAAGTGACTGAAAGCGAAAAAAAAATTTAAATCGTTCGACATCTTTTAATCAACTAAGTAATGTCATTTTCCCCTTGCCTAACAATGAAGAAGTTTCCCTGATACACACTTGCCAAGTGACTTGCTGTCTTGTTGAAATGTTGTTATGAAACTCGTATTAATCATTTGTGTCATAACAAAATCACTCACAAACTGGATAGAAAACCTTTTTTGTTTTTCAAACGCTTTGAGAATCGATAAAACTAGAATAATCTCCGTTCGGTTAGGATTATTATGTCTGTAGTCCCACTCGGCCACACGCGTTGAACGAATGTGAAAAAAAAACCGGATAACCTTTTATACACGAGAACAACGAAGGCGGCCATCGCAGTGTTGTCATCCAAAATCAAACATCTAGATATTAGATTGCTTCTGGTATCCCTTAAATTTAGATAACGCAACAATTTATGTATAATTTTGTGTAGAAGCCAGCTGTAAAAGTAAACTTTTAAATTAGAAATACGTTGAATGAAGGTAGTAAATGTACTTCATTTTCTGAGCTTAAAACTATGTTTGGAAACTTGATATAGTATTAATTTTACACGTATTGGTTTATTGCACTTCATTTTGAAATGATGGAAGAGTAAGTGAAGTTCGTGTCTATCGAATTAGTTTTCCCATGACAAAATCTTTCTGCGCTTTTTCTTTTGCAAAAGCCGCCGGGACTTTGTTTACATTTTGCAAATATCAATGGCATCTTTTCACCAAAACTTGAGCTACTTTATGAAGCGAGTTCATTGAGGTGTTAGGGTTTCACTATCATTATGAAAAGTTCAAGGCTAGCTTTATTTTAACTGACTTTGTCTTTTATCTACCGAAACAATTTGATTGAGTAAAGCTTTTTGGTCAGTTGTCACTGCCAAGTCTGAGAAGCATGAAGCACCTTAGAGTTTGACAAGACGACTTTATCAATGCTGTTTCATCTAATTCTTATTTGGTATTGTAAGTTTCAGAGCCGTAATCTCTTCTTTATAGAAACCTCTTGTGATAAAATGAAAGCTGTTGAATTTCATTTTTTTCCGCTAAGTGGTAGCAAAAACACATGAAAAAATAGCATTAACCAAAACCACCACCTCCGATCATAGTCTGTTGTCTAAACAGTCTTATTTTTTTATTTTCAAAACCAAAGCAACTAGCAGTTTTATTTCATATTTTTTACCGGCTGTTTCTTTAGTTCTGCTCATAAAAAACTGCCTCCAACCTGGTGTGTCAGAACGGTTCCATAAAATTCCACATCTGACTACGGCTGTAAGGCATTGAAAAAATCAGAGATACCAGAGGTACGTTCAAGCTTTTGAATAAATCTATGGGAAACTGGTATTAACTAAATGCTTACGAAAAAGTTCGACGGAATGGTCTCTAAAAGTAATGATGTAGCTACAAACCAGCAATGAGTTTTAAGATTATTTCACTTTCATGCAGATGCTCTCGCTATTTTGCATCTTCCAAGCCGCAAATTGTTCAAGATTTGAAAAAAAAAAGAAATAGGCATTTCTCAAGAAAACTTAGTCTTTGACTGAATCTGCTTTTTAAATCTAAAAAGTTTATCAATACATACTAGTAGCAGTAGTAAAAATGGCTGGTCAAATGGGACTTATCATAAGTTGATAGAATATTCGGTTAGTGAAAAATCAGTAGTGATTTAAAGCACGCATAACTCGAATGGGTCCTCGATTCGTACAAATCATTGTTAAACATCAAACATTTCAGGAAGTGAAAACTGTCAAGATAAGTTACACGGATACAGCAGAGAATCGCCATGTTGATAAGAAGCCACACGGGGGCTTAGCTAACTACTGCACCTCAGTCCTTGCTAGTTAGAGACACGCCCATAAAGAGAAATTTTTTGATAGCATTTATAACACAGAATTATTCGGTAAGTTTTCGATATCATCGGAGGAATTCCTATTTTTTATGATTTTAAGCGTTTGGCTCTAAATTTTGGCTTCTATTGCTTTTGTTTATTATAAATCTGGGCTCACCAGTGGGTTATGATCTTATGTAAAACAGTGAAAAAATGTTTAGTTTATAAGTCTCCCAACTGCGTTCAAAGTGAGCCGGCTTTCTGTTGTTGTTTTTCGCAGCTTGTATATTTAGCTTTGCCTCTCAGTTTTTCCACTTGTGATTACTTAAGATCAAAGATTCACTCTTCACAAAATTGAATGAAATACAAGTTCTATCCACGAAAAAACACAAGCACTTTTTATCACACAATTTTTTCAAATACCGAGGAAATGAAATATCCGGCTTTCAAATCCTTTCTTTTACTCTTAAGAAATATTTACCTTAAATCTTGCGAACATTGCATGAGTTATTTACATTTTCATCAAGCAGACCGAGTTTTGTTACAAACGTTATAACTTTAAGAAATAGAAATTCCGGAATACCAAAGATAACGTTTCAGGCCATTTTCTGTCGAAGAATTAATAAACATTTGTGAATGGCGCTGATTGTGGTCCTAAGGGAACTCTCGCCGCCAATTGCCTAAATAGATAGAAAGGAACCGCTCCGTTGCGGGGAGTCGAAGACTTTTACAACTTCGATTTTATTTTATATTTGCAAAACGCAACTGAAGACGTTAAACCAAAGGGCTTTCATTTATCATCACCGGAGAATATACCACGTTTTACTTTATCCTGGCTTTGAGAGCTGCTGGGCCGTTTAACACGTACTTCATTGCTTAAATTATAGACAGCTTGGCAGAAACAATTGCATAAAATCAATCTTGATTGGTTTCAGTAAGGCTGATTAGAAATGCCCGCCTTTGATCCTCTTCTAATGTTTAGCTCAGTATGCACTTCTCAGTTGGACGCAGTTCTTTTTTTTTTTTAGAAACTAGACAAGTTGAATTTATTATGTAAGTATGCAAGCTAATAGAAAATATGAAAACCAAACAAAGTTGCGTAGTTCGATTCTTGAAACATTGATTTTCAAGTTTTGCAGCCTGTTGGGGTCAACTTTTATCTTAATTCTGACTCTTTCCTAAATAAACAATCACACGTAAAATTTACGACAATTTCTTAGGTAACTGATACTAGTTGCTGAGAATTCGAGCCCTTGAAACTACAAAGAAACGATCATACATTCACCATAGGTAGTAACAGAATCGTTTTAAAAGAATTTACAGGTACAGTGTCAACTTGATTAGAACACTTTGTTCACAGGCACTTTAATGGCTTTCTTGATTGACGTGGGTAATAGATACCTCAGTTGACAAACATTCAATTATACGCGCATAAACTCGAATCTGAACTCTTGTTCCAATATCCGTCGTTAGAGGGGCTAAACATTAGAATTGATAAAGTCAAAGAGAAATTTCTCAACGTTGAAATGTAATCTTAGCTACTATTACCCAAAACAACGCATTTTACGGGCAATTAATTGCCATGTATGGTTATTATTCAACGTAACTGCACGAATACTCTTATGTTTTGGCCTTCCGACTGTTGCAGTGATATATATATTTATAAATATCTTTTTGCTCCTTACAAATGAATGCACGGTTAATCCAAGATTGTTTTCATCCACTATTATTTAACTTTTCTTTTACTGAACCCTATGATTATTCACAATGGAGGCGTGTTTTCCAAGTAACCTTGCTTGAGCGCGATGCGGTGACAAAGCGATAATTTTGGTTCTGTGTTTAACGTGCCTCGCTCAGTCAGTAGGCAATCCCAGACGGATAACACAGACTGTGCAAGAGAATAGCAGTTTGGACGTAAGGTGTCAGGGAGCCTCGCTGTAACACTCACGGTCTGACTTTTGACTAAACTGTTCTCTACTTATTCTGTGCGTCAAATATCAAAATCGGAAACCTCAGAGGTTAAGTAAAGGCTTGAGTTCAAATAACCAATTTATATAGTGCTGTCTTCACCAGCAACATGCAGATTAGCGTGAGCAGACAGTTTTACTCTGTGTAGAATTTAGACCTAGGTACTGAGAGCGGAAACTTATTTATTACTTAAAGAGCAATAGAGATTAACACGTTAACCAGAACTTCCTTTTCATTAAAAATCGATTCCAAAAGCAGCGGCACAGAAAATTTAGCGAGTATCAGTGATGCAAATTCTAAGAAACTTTCATACATTTATTTCTTTCTTTTCGAATTAACAACGCGGAATGAAACCCAATTGTTTTATAAACGGTTGAGACACTAACCGCGACTCCAAATACATCACTTTACATCAAAGGATAGCGACGAGCACTCGATTTGTATACATGTTTTGTTTTGTAAAAGAACGTATAGTTTTTTCACTTGATCGCTCTGTATTTAGTAATCAGACAAGATCTAAATATTAGTGTGAAGTGCAGCTTTTAAAGGTACTTGAAAGATGAAAATAAGCCACGTTCAAAGCTGCCGGCCATTAGAAAGAGAGAATGAAGAACGTAAATCTGTAGCAGTCACTGAGTGCCACTGTAAATTTCACATTTATAAACTGTTACCGAAATTAACTTGAAGTGCGAACGAAATCAACAGACGTGCATTTAACAGAACATGATATTAATTACGAAAATATTTATCGAAGATTGAGAAATAAAAATAGTGTGTAACCCGATGATTTTCAATCATTATATGTGTCTCTAAGAGTTGACATGACATTGAAGCAGGCCTGGACCGAATAAACTGCATTATGCGTAAAAATAGTTAACATGGGATGAGATGGACTTACTTTTCGTAATCGCTTCGGCAATACAGTTTACGATCCTTGCTAAAGCACGATCTTGAGAGTGGCGTCCGACATACGCAACATTGCAGACAGGTTTCGTGCCACGGCTCGTCCACAACTTTCATGACAAATCGATCTTCAATTGGCTCCTTGCAGCCAGTACAGATGCTGATTCTTCCGTTTTGACTGCAACTTGTTGGCTTCCCCCCTGTAACACAGAGACGAGAAAGCTCAAATTAGAACAGCACAGGTTCTGCGAACGAGAAACTGGCCATAAACTACTAACCCTTAGTATGTAAGGGAGCTCTGTAGCCCGAGCAATCATCCATCGTCATTGGGAATACTAGCAACTGTTTTACGGTGATAAGCAAAGTCAGTAGTGATATCACTAACTCGCTGATTGAGAGTTAGCTCGGAACTCCAGCGAGCTGCAGGCGTAACTTATGAAGTATGGAAAATTCGACTGTGCAGTCACGATGGAAAATTCCCAAGGTTATCCCACAGAATAATATTGGGACTTTAGTAAGTCACAAGTTCTACGCGAACTCTCGATACATTAACGGCTGTTCTCAACTGCACACCAGTCGTATATTCTCCTCATTGCTTTATAATTTTGTATTTTGGTTTTGACTTCTATCGATCTGCTTTCTCCCTTATCTGCCGCTTCGGAGTGTTTGCAAGTTATTTCTTCTTATCCACAACACCTGCTCTTGTAAAGATACCGCACAAATTCCGCATAAATTGGCCGGAACAAGAAATAAATCCTTAGAAAATTTTCCCCAAACAGCCTAACGTTCTTAATCTTCTGAACTGTTGTGAGTATTATGCGTGGGAAGCGTGCTTGCCCTGCGAGAGCGCGGCGAGCCGAGCACTATAAGATGTAGCCGCTTGTCACCTCAACAACTAAGCTATTGGGACTTGGGGCGGCATTGCGTCCTTTTTATTGTCCTTTTTCTAATGACAGCGACAGCTTGATTGATTGTCACGTGACAAGATCAGAAGGACGTTCAACTAGTATTCCACGTGCCCAAATACATCGAAACTACAGAGAAATCATGCTTTTACTGTTAAAAAAGTGATTTTTTCTCGCGGAGATATAAAGAAAGAAATATTTCGCGAAGGATCGGATGTTGCTGACGAAGTTATTAAATCGATCTCGTTCTCGAAATAATTAGTGTATAAAGACCTATTATTAGACGGCTTCAGTTAGCGGAGACCGCTTGAAATCTCTTGTATTCAAACTACTTAATCACGCCGGAAATTTAGATTTACCAATGAAAGCTTCAAAATGCAGAGATTTTTTCAAAACTGTAGATTTTCTTGTTAACGAGCGCGTGACACAGTAAAATTAGCATCATGCACCACCTGCAGTTAAAATTTGCTGACTTTGCTCAACTCGTACACGGTTTGACGTAATATATATATCGCAACAAATATCCTACCCTAGAACAACGCTTGTAACCGAGCTGGTAGAATAACAGAAATAAAAATTCTGTTTTCCGCTGCGTCAAAAATGGCCACAAATTTCTATTCAGTTTTAAGCATATAAAAGCTAGTGTTTGCTGAGTGCCAAGTTGTCAAGGCCGCTATTGTAGGTAAGAAGTTGTTGACAATCTGACCTGTCCGTCATAAGAAGAGTCCCGCGGTTGGTGTACGCCCACAAAACCCAAATCTGCCAATTGGCTGTTAATGGCGGCAGAATGGACAAAGAAATATCTCAAGTGTAATTGGCCTTAAAACAACTCTTATTTTCCTCTTGATTGCCGATGGTGTTAACAACTCGAATTTTAAAAAGACCGTAGTGAAATTTCCTCAACAGCTAAGAATGGGATATGAGTAAAGATGAAACAAATGCAAAGGTCAGACATACAATTTCAACACTGTCGATTCGACTTCAACCATCGCACAGAGATTACTGTGAATTATAAAGAAATTGCGAGAAGAGATTGGGAGCGCTTTGTGATGTTTTTAGATCCAGGAAATAAGAATATGACAAATTTTATAAGTTAATGGCACGAGAACATTTTCTTATTACATTTAGAGTTCCAATTTGTCGAACACACGGGTGTCTATCTGTTGCTGTTAAAACACAAACTTGTAAACATCAGAAACCTCTTCAAAATCGTGTAATGTCGACGAAATGCCTCGAGCAAACCCTTTGAATCGTTAATCCTGTCTTTAAAGCTTCTATACGGGAAGCCGAAAGAAAGTTCGTCGACCGAGTTTTAGGCCACAAAATCAGAATATAAACGAAACATGTCGAGTTTGTGTCATAACAGTTACAAAATATGAATACCAAAAAGGCAAAAAATACGTGTAAGATAAGCAAACAATCCAAACAATCAAACAACAAACTCTTGAGGTTTATGTTAGAGTGATCAATGAATGAAGGCCTAACTAAGCGCTGCTGTATTCACACTGATAATTAGAAGCCATTCAATAGGAGATTCATTCTCTCATATGTCAAACTTAATAAGGTCCAGATATTCCGAACTTACCCCAACGCATACTGTAGCACGGATTTGCTAGCATTTTTCGCGTGAAAGTCAGTTGAATGCAGGACTAGGAGAGCAGTGTAGCATGTCGTTCAACGTTGTCATAGATATGCAACACAATGTAAAGTGAAACCGGTAGACGGGGGAAGGTTTCTACATTTTTGCCTTCACTGTTATCGCTTCCGTTTGTGGTGCGGGAAATGCTCGAGGGTAAGTCGCGGTCGGTTCGACCGCGGAATGATATACAGAAAAAAAGTTATGTTTTTGTGTGATTTGCAGATAGTTACAGAAAGCAAGTTTTGCACATTGCACTCCCCGCCAAGCTGACTGCCTAATTCCAAAATAAGATTTCTTTGCAGGTCAATGAGATTCAAGGCGAGCATGTCACGGTGCCAATTCCGAACGGGTTTTCGATCCTGTACTGGGGAGTGTCTTTCAACTTTTCTGTCCTCTTTTGGCACGAAATTTACTTTGAGTGACACAAGATAATTGCCTTCTCAGCTTGAGACTACAGAAATCACGCTTACAGAAAACGATCAAGCTCGCTTTTTAAAACTATCGAGTCATTGCATGGCGGCTTGGGCCGCCTCATTATCTCGTGAAAAAAGAATTGGAACAAATAGAATAATTATTATCTCGTAGTAATCTCATTTATTTGTTGGCTGCTTGAGGCGATTTCAGTAAGTGATACTTGCCAAAATACAAACCATCAACCATAAAATCGCGGGACTAATCACGCTAGAGCACTTCTTCTTGATATGGTGGTGAAAAGGTACCGTTTCATTTGAGAGCTTTGTTGAAGTTAAGGTTGTTAAAAGCTTTATAGCCAGAGGTGTTATTCAAGTTGTTGATTGAGAACGGAGCAGTCGGAAGAGAGCCCTCAAAGGGTTTTAATCGCGACTCTATTGTCAGTGGATATGGCCGCCCGCTGTGAGATAGTGTACCGAACGGCATTCAGAGACTCACACCCCCACATTTAAAATCACTTTTGAAAGATTTGCTGCTCCATTTTTATGCACTACTTTGCATGCAAAAACAGCCAGTCAAAAGGAAAATCGTTTGGAATCTTATAGCTATTTGGAAGTTTTTCTTTCTGACCTAAAGTCGGCTTGGGGCACCACTACAAAGGTTAATTTTATGCTATTTTATTACAAAGGACACGTTTCGCTTGTGCTATACCGTTCAGCCATGGCAGCTGTCGAACTAGAATCTTTATATAATCAGCGGGGGAGAGCTTGTTCCTTATTTTAAATCTGTGGAGGTTTTGTAATAAAAATCAATCGATTGGTTGTTCGAACTAGTGTTCTGATAGATAGATCTTTCCTTTTTTTAATTGTATCGGTGCATGTAGATCACATTTCCATGATCTCGTGACTCCAATCATAATCGGTCATCGAGGTCCCTACAAAACACCAGCTGAAAATAGACACTCCAAGAGGAATGACTCTTTCTCAATCCTAACAGTAACATTCCTCATACTCTGAGCTAAAGACAAAAGATTAGAAATTATACTGTAAATTTCAAAGTACTGGTTCGGTTAATGTGGAACGTTTTCCAGTGTCAAGCTTAATTAGTATTAATGTTCTGTTTATATGTTTATTTGTTTCAAACAAAATTATGGAACTCATATATCAGTTTTGTACCATGTACAAAGGGTTGCAGTAAGACTGTTGTAATCCAGAATAGAAGAGTTTAGAAAATGTCTCTCTTTTATGGAACAAGTTTAAATCAGGACTGGCAATTCAGACTGTGAGCTCATCTATAAATGTGTATATATCTAATTTTCTTTCTTCTGTTTGGAAAGATTAAATTTAAAACGTCAGTTTAAATGCAAATTATTTCCCTTTTAAGTACTTATTCATTTTCTGGTGCATTACAAATTAAACTCGATTTATTTTTATTGAAAAAACGATTTTATTTTACAATGTTACCTAATTTTGATGGGAAGTAGTTTTTTTAATCAACTCATAACAGTTCAAATTGTGGTTCGGTGTCTTTTGTTGCATTGGTGAGTTTCTAGACTGTTTCCTGCGGGCAAGTGGTACTTGTTGCAATAATATTGGCACTCCGTAGATTGGATATTTTTGTTCTTTCTTCAAAATCGTTTATATCCCACTTGCGACGTTTTAAGAATCAAAACAATTTATGTTTTTTATAAACTATTATTGTTCACTCGAGCAGTACTGAACATAAACTTCAAAAAGTTTGCATTCTGTACTTAATGTGTTTGTGTATATATATATATATAGAGAGAGAGAGAGAGAGAGAAATATATATATAGAAATAATATATGTTATCGTTAGCCTTGCCATTTGGACTTCTTATCCATATCTGTTATAAAACTTATGTATTTCTTCTCTCTCACCGTTTTACGTACTTAAATATAGCATTTTTGAAGAAAAACAAAATTTTGCACGACAAAAGCATTTTAAAGCTAACATAATCAAAAACGATTTTCCAGCTCTAGTCGAATAGTTTTAAAATATTATGGTGCAGCACGTGGTTCAGTGAATCAATCCAGGTATCGCTTTATTTAAGGAAAGCACAAAGCTGATGCTTTGGAGCGTTAGCC
>ERZ1740055.405-NODE-405-length-11414-cov-19.353640_pt1 | contig 11414 bp, 6 predicted proteins | sample MGYA00581747_ERZ1740055 | MGnify/ENA primary metagenome ERZ1740055 (study PRJEB43018, sample SAMN04849739) | marine metagenome | isolation source: floating plastic debris | place: Pacific Ocean | collected 2008-08-28 | study: EMG produced TPA metagenomics assembly...
TAATTTAGACATAGAATTATAGCTCGCGTTTCTAAGGTTGTTAGCAGAGCGGCTATAAAAAACTGCAATTTTTAGGCCGAATCATTCATTTTGTGATACAAGCATAAAACTTGGCATAAATAAACTTTACACCCATCATGAATCCAAACATTAGGTAGGCCGAGTAAACGCGTGTACGCGTCTAGTTTGTTATAATACTGAGAAGCTAAGTCTAGCGTATACAGTCAGAACTCAATAAAATCAAAAGCTTTCACATTTTATCCACGTACAAGCTGGCACAAGTATACGCTCTTAGAGCGTCTTGTTATATTTTAGTCTCCCTATAGTACCATTTTAGCTTTATAAGCATCCAAATGTTCTTACGGATTAATAATAATAATAATAATAATGTTAATAACAATAATTATGATAATAACAATAATAATGACTTTATTGTAAAACCATTAATGGTTCATTTTAAGAAGTTATGCTACTATAGAATAATTTTAAATACATGCTAAAAAAATTTGAAAAAATGGTGGTAATACAAGTGAAAATAAAGTTTCGAGAGCTTCGACCAGCACTTGAAAGGTTTACTTCCGGCAACACTCGAATTAAGTTTACGCGTGAGTAGATGTGCCGGTATTTTCTTAAATTTTGTTGAGCTCTGTTTTGATAAAGTTTGACTAATAAATTAGGGAAAACTAAAACGAATAATGAGCAACGGCCGATGGAATTCAACAACGACTGCAACTGTTAAGCCCGGTTCACACTTGTGAAATAAACAAAAGCACAAGAAAATCCAAGTGTGAGCATGCGTGAGATAAGCACAAAAACAAGCACAAGAAAAAGAAATGTTTTCCGTTCTATTGTGCTTATTTCGTTTGTTTCACCAGTTTGAACATTCGTGAAACAAGCTTAAGCAAAGAACACAACATACAGTCCACTTTGCGAACGCGTATTTTTCATTTTCTTGTGCTTATTTCAAGTGTGTGAACATATTTTCCTTATGCTTTTTTCCATATGTTGCCGAGAATGCGATCACAATACTTTTAAACTTTAAATTTATATTTCATTTCGAAACGTTAAAGAAATATTGTCCCACATTCAAAATCCAAATTGTTCGTAAACCACGTTTTAAGTTTCCTCTTACTGGGTAGCCAAGCCACGGCCTTGCAGCCTGGCCTTTCACTAGTTACCAGTTCCTACAGTTCAAATTCATGGAAACTCCGCAACACCAGGCTTAAGGTGGCTCAAACCAGTTTCAACCCTCAAGAAATATTATTACTAAAAGGATTAATACTACAACACTTTATCATTCAACAGCAATGATTTGGTTCAATATCAAACATCAATTATTGCTGAAAAAGATTCGATCGTTTTCATGAAGTAAAAAATTACCATGGTTACAAGAAAGCCCTGCAAAAACGCCCCATATTTTAACTTTAGCTGCTCATATCACAAAAACGAACTCGGTGACCCCCAGTTTTTATTTTTGAAATGTAATCAGCATGTCAGAATGAAGCTTTCTGCAATGTTAAAAAAATCATATGGAGCAAAGTCAGAGCCACCTTAAGTAATTGAAAATTTAAGGTAGCTCTGAATTCGCTCTGTAGAATTTTTTTAAACTTTGCAGAAAGTTTTATTCTGGCATGTTGACAACTTTTGTGCAATAAAAAATTGGGCTCATCGAGTTCGTTTCGATATGAGCAACTAAAGCCAAAATATAGTGTGTTTTTGCAAGGTTTTCCTGTTTCCATGGTAACTTGTTACATTAGGAATACAACTGCATCTTGTTCAGCAATAATTGATGTTTAACAAGATACTATAACAATGCTGTTACGTGATGAAGTGTTGTAGTGTCAATCCTTCTAATAACAAGTTAAGGTCTCTTAAAAGTGTTGAAACTGATGCGAGCCACCTTATTTATGTGTTAGCGGGAACAACCTAGCTGGAGGGAGAAAATTAAAATATGAAATAACATATTCGGCTTTATCTCCCCGGAATATCGTCTCAGTTTATCGCATTTACCTAACCAGTCTGTCAATGTGAGAGGTTTTTGACGTTTGAGACTCATCTGGGACAAGGTTTTGACAACAGATTATGACTTTTTTTAAAACAACAGATTATATAATCTAAGGGAGGGGATTTTGACATAAATTAATCATCTATTCATGCCCCTGGAAGTGGATTTTGACTTTTTGGAGGGTAAAATGTCAAACATCCCCCCTTGCCTGCCCTCCCCTTCACGGGCATAACACTGATAGTTGTATAATGCTTTGCTTTTTCACCTCTTCGCAAATCCAATATCTTCCGCAATTATCCAACAAGTGCCTCCAGGTTCCATAATTATTCCATACTTCAACTGCTTAATAGTTTTTAATTTCAACATCCCTCAAGGGCTCAGAATTCCAAACCACTACACAGCTAACTTGCATTTTTAAAAGGTGAAGCAATTAAAATAAGCAACAAGTCAAACACAAACTGCATTAAAATGGATAACTTGATCAATAACTTAGCTTAACAAGCCTCTCGACAAAGTAATTAAAGTCAGTTTTTTCAACGCATGTTTTTCTGTCGTACAAATAAGGAAACATTTTCCAATTTGATTCCTCAAATCCTTCTCGATGAAAGCCACAACACCAGTCTGCAAACACGAAGACCGGAAGTCCCAGAATTTAGGACTTGAAAATCTTATGTCTCCAGAGCCCTTTTGTTTTCTCGTGCTGGACTCTGGGGACGAGAATAACAGATCAACCTCGTACCCAGGCTCCTTCTTCAGGATGAAAGAACCTGGGTACGACATTGGGTTTTGATCTCCGCTGCGTGCTGGCGCGGTTGGCTTTGTGGATGTATAAATCTTTGTGTGACTTTCTTTTCCGCCAAAGCTAACTACCACTTTTATGCTTACGAGCTTGGAAAATTAGTACCAGCCTGATCTGCTAGGAACTAGCCTGCGATGGATTAGTGTCGCGTCCAAGGGACTCTCAACCACTTATAAAACTACAGAAACTTGAGAAAACGCCGGCTTAAATGAGCTAATAGGCTCGGCAAAGGAATTTAGCTTTTATGTATTAAGCAGCTGAGAATCTAATTTGACTCCACCTGGACAGCACGCTATTTTATCACTGGTTAGCTCCATGTGAAAGTTGGTATTCATTTTACCAAACTCGTGAAAAAGGAAAACTACTTGGAAATTGACGGAAAAGGTTATTATCACAATTATTTTGAGCCCTAGACTTTTAGGCTGAAATCAGATGTTACTAATTGCAACAGCTCCCCACCGTTTCACTATCCAGGGGGAGTGACAAGCAATTTGCGCACCCTGCCCGTCGGGAACCAAAAAAAAACAAAAGTACAGAAAAATTTACACACACGCAAATAATTCAGTTTCTCTCAGAGATCGCGATCGATAAAAACGCAATATTAGTGGAATAAATAACAATGTTTATAAATAAATATACGTATGTATATAAATATATATATATAGCTTTTTTATTCCTCTACAGTTCTGTTTCGTGAGGGCAAATTTCGGGAGTTTGCAACTAAATTACTACACACTGTATTTATACCATTGAAATTCAAATTAAGGACAGAAATTTACTGTTCTGTTATTCTATTGTTGATATTTATTGATTCTTTAGCGAGAATTTCGAGGCGTGTTTATAGCTACTCGCGAGTTCAGATCGTTTGCTCAGTGTTGCTTTGTCTTATGTCTAATTATCTAATATTTTTCAAGATTGTATAAAATGAATCTGGTATATATATCTATACCAAAACGTAAGCCTAGACAGCAAATGTTTTAATTCGCCATTTTGACAAATTTATACTGACTCGGATAAAACAATTAGTGTCCCCCAGAAATATAAACTGTTTTCGTAAACCCGCCATGAAATATATATGAAAACCAACAGTAGTTTAAAACAAAATTAAAAAGAAAAATTTCTGTTTCCAAAATTAACTCCCTTTTTCCGTTGTCTTAGGGTTAGATTCTTTTATTGAATGTTTCTTGTTTTTAAATCAAAAGAAAATTAATTAACCACTCGCTTTGTTTCTCAAAAGCGCCAAAAAGACGCCAACAAATTTATCGTTTGTTTCATCTAAATCCACTTGGGAGAATTCTAGCCGCGGTGTCTCAAAGGCGGGTTCCATTCTCATATGCCATTAGCTTGACATTTTAAAACTTTTTCTCAGAAATTTTGTTTTATTTCTCTAACAATGACACTGATAGCTGTCAAGCAAAACAGGCCGCTGGAGGTCAGTGCATTAAAGGGCCATCAACACTTATAGATTGGAGTTAAATTGATTTGTACCGTGCGTTCGACTGTGCGCTGGGATGACATGCATCTCAGCTTTCCTCATTTTTCATTATAATCGGCTAAAACAGACGTGACCACTATCTCTTCCTAAAGAAAACAACACTTTTGTAGCACAATGTTTTGTCTACAATTTGAATCTTCTATTTTTTTCCCTAGAATTCAACTTCTCAGACGAAACAGCCGCATAAAAACAGATTAATTTTAATGAGAGCAAAAATATAATCCTTTTTGTCGAGCCCAACTAAAAAACCCAATTTATCTTCTTTTCGTTTGTAAATGCTATTTTTTTTAATTCTTGTGACACAAAACACACCAGCTCCTAAAATACAATCCACTTATCTTCTTAAAATATTTCTAAAAGTTGCAAAGAAGCCAAAGGTCTTGCAACATAAACGCCGGCTGTAATATTATTATCTTGTTGAAAATGTTTAACTGGTGTCTTTCTTGTATCTAACCTTCACATAACTCTCGATAAAAATCTGCCAAAAAGTCGTATGGTTTAAATCACGCTTTTAAAATTAGCATTTATCACCCTACATCCGTCTGTCTACTACTGATATAACCAACACTCAAGACGGTTTTATTTGTCTCTCGTTTTTTTGAAACACTCACCGAGTTATCCTCTCCGTTTGTATGAAACACAACTTGTTTCAAACGTACAAAAAATACTAAAAAATACAGAATACTGAAACAAATTTATCTTTTTTTGTTAAATATATTAATTATTTAACTATCAGGGTTTTGTTTACATGAAGTATTATATTTAAAACATCTTGCCATTTTATGCTTCAGGTTCACCGCACAATTTTGCTGTGTCGAAGATAAAGTTCTGTGCTTCTTGTCGGGCGCTTAAACAACATCAGGGAAATTTTTGTAACAATTATAAAACAAGATTAACCTAACACAAAACTGCTCGTTGAGATATTATTGAGTGTAAAAACACTCATGTCAGACATAGTTTTTCATACTCGAGGCAACGTTTGAGTAACAAATACTTCACGTTTTTGTTTAAAATAAAATCGCTTCAAACTTTACTGTTCATCGTCGGAACTATCATGTCTAACTACACCGTTAGTTTTTACAACTGAAAAATTGTTTCTCTTGCTGTGATGGTTTTTTGAACTTCCGTTCATCAAATGAACACTGCGAATTACACTATCTGAGTCTCGTCTTGCCCCGCAGACGTTGTGTGTTGATATAATTAGAGGTGAATTCAGTTCAGACATCCTCTGTCCGTTAATCCAAGAATGCAACGCTTTCAACTCAGCCTGGAGTTGAATACAATATTTTTCCCGATCGTCCAGCTTATTTGCAAGATCTCTTACTTCTTGTTGCATGACTTCAACAGAGTCTTTCGGACTTGAATTCCTTGACAAAAGCTCGTTTCTGACCCCGGTCAATTGCTTCACTTCTTTTTCAAGAACACGGATACAACGCGTTTTCTCACCCAACTCTTCTCTGCTCAAAATTTGTAAACGCTTAATTTCCTTTCGGGCATGTTTTAATTCGTCATAAAGTTCTTCAATTTTATCTGCATGTTCTCTTTTTAAAGAGTCAACTCGTGTATGGAGTTTGTTTCTCGAATCAATCAAGTCTTTAATGACCATCTCTCTTTGGGTTATGAGCCCCTTAAAGTCAGCTGCGATGGTTTTGCTCAATTCTCGCAACGAAGTAATAGAGCCGTTTTGTGAAAATGTAAGAAGTGTTTGATAAATTTTCTCCTCGGAAAATAATGCAACTGGTTTTTCTGAGTTACCATCGTTTTGTCCCGAATCATAAGTTGTCCAGCTGTCATTTTGTGCGACGACCTCCAACATATCATTTGCAGTTTTTTCCAGAGAGTGAGGATCAGTTGAATTAGGAGTAGAAATCACATCGCTAAACCTGCGAGGGTTTTCCTCTACCTTGACTACGCCATCGTGCAATCGCTTGTAGTCCACACTGCTCCCGGCATGGGAATCAGTACTCAGATAATGTACAGTGACCGCTTCATTTCTAGACACAGAAGGCAGCTGCAAAGGTCCTACGATAGCTTGAGATGGAGTCGGTGTACCTGTTGGTGTGGGAGTTGATCCTGCACTACTATCACCGCTTGTTCTTCCCACAGACTTGCAGCGTTCTCCACCTGGTGACCAAGGTCTGAAGGCTGATCTTCTACTCATGATATCTCCGCCGAGTCCCGAGTCACCCTTGCCAGTAACTACAAGGTAATCATTTGCACCAATATCTTTTTGTATTGTGATTTTTTCTGTTGTAAACCGAGAACTTTCAAAGGTACATTCGTTTACTTTTTCGGCTCCGTTCATGAGCCGAGGTTTCTTTTCATGCGACCTTGAAGATCTCGGAGTTTCGTTGTCTGATAGCACCATCTCTTTAGAGTGCCGTTTTCTTTGGCTATTATCGGAGAATTTAGTCCTGAGCATTTCCCACATCCCCTGCAGTTTGTGGTTGGGGTTTTCGTTGCAAAGCATTAGATAAAGACGCCATTTGGAGCTATCAAAGCCCCAATGACATGTGTGCGGCTCTCCAGACGAATGATTGTGAATGACGAATTTTCGTGGCGAGAAAATCCCATCACACTGAGCACACGTAATGCATTGTGCATAAGGGTCCGAATAGAGTTCCACCTCCAACGTACCCACACATCCGCCAAAGCATTCGTGATAAACCTCAAAACTGTCAACTGAGAAAATTCGGCTTGGACGACGAGGCACGAGTCCACCAACTAAAGAACCAATTAGGCGGAAAGCGTCACTTTTTGTTATCAAACTAGCCGATGAACATGACCAGGAACGCACACCAGCCAATTTCAGAATTTCTAGTTGTTGTGGTGTTGTGCGAGGGCAATAGACCCGAAGTCTGTCTCGTGTCTCGCTCACATTCGACGGGTTAAAATCCTTAAGAACATCACTCAAAAGCTGATTGTAACACAGTCTCTTTTCTCCGCCGTAGCTAAAACAAGCCATTGGAATACTGTCGATAAAGGTTTCCTTGAATTTCAATCCGTTTTGCTCCTTTGGTGGCATCTTAGTGGCGAACACATTACTTAGTCGTCTCCGAGTACTTTGGCTAGACGTAACAAAACGCTTTACACTCTGACGCTCTAGTCGCCACAATCTTCCGCCACGATTTTCTGTCAGCGCTTTCGGACCAGAAATTGAGTCTGTCGAGCAATCTCTATACTTTTGTAAAATTTCATCCAGCAAGGGATTGTCTGTCCCAGGGTATTCTTTTTTCGCCATTGTGAGCGATTCACGCACACTTTCCTAATTCTCGTGGTAACCAGCCAAATATCTGTTCCAAGTCAGATACCTGTACTGCACATGCTCATTGGTCAACTTTCAAGGGTATTTATTGTTCATCAACACGTGACAGCAATCGAAAGGTTTCTTGCGTGAAGAAAACATCAGACTGTCTGCTTAAAATTCTATTTGCGAGACGAGAAAAACTTTTCAAAATTCGAAAAATATTCACGAAAAAATGTTCGCAAAAACGTAAGTAGGAGAAAGCGGCGATAACTCACAGTAGATAGCCTTATTCCTTTCCTTTTAAATCAAAGGTTTTTTTTCTACTAAAAGCCGAAGAAATAAAAAAACTGCTGGTACCGTGCGCGATTCAGTCAGTTGATTTTCAGCGAAGCGTCAATACTGTCATAATAATTAGCGGATGAAAAACTCGAGCCAATAAAATTGCTTGAAGGGAAACTTCATATCCTGTCGCGGCTGTTGAACTGAACAGGCTAAATATTGCAGTTTGTGCAGCAGACACTGTCTAGACAAGCTTTGTGTGGTTTGTCTAGACAGCCCCCTAATGTTTGTTTGCTCGCTTTTGCTTCAATGCTTTTGATGTGATGAAAAACGAAAGTGCCATAAACAAATTTGAACGGCAGGCCGTCTTTCACCTAATGCTTCATGAGGACATGTCATGTGCAGTCAAAATCTAATTATTATACATTGGTCGGTTGAACAATGCTTGGATTTAGCTTCTCGAAAATCTTCGCGTAACTTGAGGTCGAAGGAATAATTTGATGACCCCGCCAGATGGCACGGAACCTTTTGAAATATTAATTGCTTGAAAAGAAACATTCGACCGCCGCGAAAAAGTTTTCATTCGATTCAAGTTTGCAATTTTAATCTCTGGCGTTGTTTAGTCTGTTTTGAAAGCCAAAATACAGTGGGTTTTTAGGGAGTTTTCATTCGTGCGCAAGCTGGATGCCTTACAAAGATATTACCAATCTGTCAAACTCTTTCAATTTTTTAATTTATCAACCTTTTTGTTGTCTCATATGCTATCAATTAATTAACGGCCTAGACAATGCACGGATTGCGTAAAGCGGGTAACAAAATTTATTCTTTTGATGAAAAAATTTGCAAAAAATAGCCATGCCGTTTGTCAAGGTAGCCATTTCAAATCCGGCTGTCGCCAAAATAGAAAGGAAAGCACTTTAGTCATTCTTCTTTTCAATATTTTTGAGATCAATATTCCTTGTGTCTAGTATTTGTGTAAAGGAAAATTCGCATTTATAAATAAAAATAGAAGTTTTATTCAACCAAGTCACTCATATCGGTATATCCATCAAAGTTCTCAGCTTTTACCGGCAACATTTTCAAATACCATTATTTGCAAGATTCTGAAAAACAGATAAAACTTCTGAAAACTCAATTAATTATTTTGTAATCAGAACCAAAAATTTGCTGCGGAATCAGAACGGATAGAAAATATAATAAAAAAAAAGTCGACCCTCAGGTTCAGTTAAGATCGATCTGTTTTATTTTCAAATACTAAATTTAAATTCTAAAAGTTTCCGACTGGAACTCGTTTAGTCTCATTGGTAAAATTATTTTTATATGTCTTCCTTTGACGTTTATTAAAACAAATTGTTTTGTTTTTAATATGGGTAAAAATGCTAAATTGATATTCTTGCTTATATATTTGCTTATGTATTTCTGAAATTAAGTTGCTTTGCTCCAAACATATCTATTTGTAGGCAATTGGGTTTTTTTTTCCAAATCCTGTGCAGCTATCATGAGGATGTGGCAAAAATTAACAGCAGACCTACGAGTACATGCTCCTATCTCCGGTCAATAACATGTTCGTGAGAAGGGTGGGATAATAGAACTTCAACCCACTTAGTTTTGACCACGATAAAATATTAGAAAGCTGAAAGAAAAAAAAACACCCAGCAATTTGTAGGTTAAATTCAGACTTTTTCAGTTCAGGTCTCAAGGGACCTCCTATTTTTGAAAGCAAGTTAAATAAAATTTTAACTCAATTTCACTTTTAAACTAACATGAAAGAGAACCAAAATAGAAAGTTTAGCGAGTCAATGACCACTCCGTTTTTAAAAAAGTTTGGCACTAAAGTAAAGCGATACAATCAGAGATGTTTTTTTTGTTTTTTTTCTGTCCGATTTTTCTTTTTATTGTGAAAGAATAAACGATTTTTCGATGAGGGCCTGGATATATTCATAAAATCTTAAGTGATTAATAATCATGTGTTCTTCAACAAAACACATTTAAAGCTTGAGGATATTATGGCTATGTTTAAAAGAACATTACTTGCCACCAGAAACCAGATATTGCTTTACGACAAAAACACCGAATGTTCTAGTTTCTCGTCAATAGCACCTGCTCACAGTGTCAACAGATTGGCGCGACCAATCTAAACACGAGGGAACTCCATAGAATGTTTTGACTAAGAACAGCGGGTTGAAGTGCTCTCTATAACGTGCTGTGGTTCAACGTCACAAATATTCAACACAGGGAATTTGTGATTTAAAAAGAAAATTAACAAATCTAAAGAGGGAAATAACAACTTGTTTAGAAAAAGAAAAGAAGCAGCTTTCAAGTTGAACGCATCGTTTACACTCTCTGTGCCGGATAAAAGTATGAGAGATCGAGACGCACAAGTTAAAACACCTCAGGTTTCAACGTTCAACCTTAAGCGATGTCTAACGTTTAGACAAGGGCTGGGAGCTGTAAAACCGGAACCAAAATCGTTTGATAAGGGTGAGGGGATAGTGACAATGAATACACAGATATTTCTATTTGGTAAGGGAGCCTAGAACCAAACTTTCACCAAGAATTTACTACGACACTGTTGTTTGGCTATATTGTTACTATGTCAACAGATCCAGATCCTATTATTTGTCATAAAAAGCGCTTTCCCTGGTGGCAACGTTACAGCCCTTAAAATAAGCTAAGATGATCAGGAAATGTTTTTTTTAAAATAATAGTTATGCAAGGAACCAAGATTATGAAAATACGGTCTTTATTTGCTAAAAAAAAGTTTTTGAATTTGAAATTTCCGAGAAAATTGAATTTTTGTTCCAATGCTGACAATGATTCGGGTGCTACACAAAGACAATTCAACAGATTCTGTTGATTCTAGTTCACTGCATAACGGAAGTTCCTTGCACAATTTGTAAGTGAAAAAAATGTTCCTACTTTAAAATTGCAGCTTAAGAGAAGTGCCACAGTGGACCAAAGGCACCGTTCATGTAGCCTACAAAATGAGTATAGTTCAATCCATCGTTTCAAAATATATTTGTTCTAAAGTATTACTGAGATGTTCAGAAAAGTAAAAAAAAATAGAATGCGCCAAAACTTTTACTATTCACAAGGTTGATGGAGCTAAAAGCGACAAAATGTTGTTTCGAAGCAAAATTGAGCAAGGACAAAATTGAAATTTACCCGAAACAATGAGTTCTCTTAAGTTTATTTCACGTTTTAATCTTTCATCAACAAACAAACCTTTATGAAACAACTCTTCTTCTTTCTAAATGTGCAATTTGTCTTGAAATACCTATTAAATCCTGGCGGTAAACATTTTGTTTCTGCTTGCAACTTCGTTGAGACCTCCATACATCACAAGTCTGCCCGATTACATGACGGGAAAATGCTAATGTTTTCGTGCGGGAAAGTTCCTCTCAACCAATTTTTTGTGGCTACTGCGTCGATAGACGGTAGCCACTTTGTTATCGCCTGGGTAAGTGAGTATGTTACACCACAACAGGAAGCCTAGGTAAGTCACCAAATACCACAAGAAGCCCACAATTTTTGTAAACTTGCGGTATAGCAGTTTTGATTAAATAATACATTTATTACATTTTGCCGC
>ERZ1740055.406-NODE-406-length-11397-cov-7.087463_pt1 | contig 11397 bp, 9 predicted proteins | sample MGYA00581747_ERZ1740055 | MGnify/ENA primary metagenome ERZ1740055 (study PRJEB43018, sample SAMN04849739) | marine metagenome | isolation source: floating plastic debris | place: Pacific Ocean | collected 2008-08-28 | study: EMG produced TPA metagenomics assembly...
AGTTAAATATTATGGTATATAAATCATCATTGCATATGTAGCGGAGACCTCGGGGGCAATCTCAAACTTACCAAGTGTTTATGCCATAATAAATCATGGCATTCGTAACAAAAAGCATCAGTGTCACTGTGGTTTGTTCCCTGAAAGGGAATAGAGGCAACCTTCTGTGTACGGTTGAAAATAAAACGTAATAAAAAAAAAACTAGAAAGCCTGTCCGTATACGGGAGACTTCTGTAAAGGTGTGAGGAGTTTTCCCCCCGCAGACAAAAAAATCCTAGGTGCGCCTAGACCATCCTTACAATCTGTCTGTCTTTCTCACTGCATGTCTATCTCTTTTTGCGCTTTACCAAAACAAGAGCCAAACAGCCATTGATCCTGAAATATCAATGTCACTATAAGTTCTTCTTTTGAAACAAGTGTAAGCGTAAAAATAATGAATAAACTGATATTTCTCGTCATTATTGCACGTAGTTTTTTTCTGTGTTAAATAAAAGATCTAGAATGCATAGAGTTGCCTTTCCTCTCGACCATTAGATTTATCTATGACAGTGAGCTCATGACATTTTGTTTTGTAAAACTATTTTGGTTTAACACTCCAACACAAAGTTATTTTAAAATCAGTCATTGATTAATGATATGTTATTTACCTTATTTGCCAACACTGCACGTGTGCATCCCGCATGGCAAGACGAGTAGTAAGTCAAACCATTCCCACACATGGGATTATACTGCAGTGATTTTGTACAGTGGCATTCTTTATTGCACTGTGAGATCAGGCTAGTTGATTGGGATCTAAGAGAGAAAGTCATTTGTTTAGTATATCCTTGTTTCATCTGTGAATGATTATCATCATTATCATCATCATGATCACCATCGCCGTCCTCGGCTATTTTTGATATCTTTCTATCATTATCAATACAGCGGTTAACGAAAAAGTGTTATCAACATTATATATGAACAACTGCGTGATGATTTTAATTGCACATGCAGTTGATGCAAATTTTGGTTCGCATAAACAAGCTAGGATAGTTTACAATGCACCTGTGAATGATTAGCTCCTCGGAGAGGGCGAGTTTTGCCAGCTAATGACAGGGACTTGACATTTTATTAAGGCTTATAAACTTAGTTTATGTCAACATTTAGCGTTTGCTGGCAAAGCATCTTTTTAAAAGCACCTTGCATTGGATTGTTGTTTTTTCATTGTAGTGAAATTTATACTTATAATTACAGTCACCTAAAGTTTTAAATTGATGAAAACAAATTGCGTACAACCAAGCTATATCAAAGACTGGAAGAACCGTTGATTCAAAAGAATGACCCCACAATAGCAATTTTAAGACAAATTCGTTTCATGACTTTTTTTATTTCTTTATCAATATGTTAACAAGTTTATTAATTGACAACTTTAGTAATTGTCAATATTTTAATTAATTGATATATATTTATATTATTGTAGTTGTTGTTACTGCTTTTGTTATTGTTACTTCTAGACCTCAAATCGATTCTACCATCTTGAATATCATCCCAGGAAATCCTTGGATACTCATTTCAAATGAGTTATTCCTTAGTTCCGTCCACTGACCTGTTAGGATAGGAAGAACGAACTCCTGCAATTGGAATGTTGTCGCATCTAAGGAAAAGTGGAATAGTTGACAAGCACCCCAGAACACCCACAACGAAACACATCTTAGCAGCACCAACGCAGTTCAGCTTTAATCTCTTATTAATGTATGCACCTGTCAAAAGTAAATCAAATTTTTTTCATAATATTAATATCTGTTAGGTTAGCTTAATAAAAACTCAAGCCTGAAATATGCAAATAATATAAAGTTTCGATATCGTCACCTTGGCCTCATCTTGGCACCAAAGGAAAATTAATAGTATGTTTATATTTTACTAAAGCAGTTTTGAATAAAAGTAGAAAGAAAACTTACAAGACCCCCGGGGGAGAATTGTCTATAGATTTTGTTACAATCATTGGGATACAGCGCCTAAAGTTTCAAATTCTAATCCACCACCGTGCTATATCCTGGTTCACAGCACAGTGGCCAAATGAAGTCCGTGCACAAAGAGAACAGTTTGATTTTAGTTGTTCAAAAGGTAGATGCATACTCAAATTTATCGGTAAATTTTTTCTCAAAAACTGGATTTTTTATTTAATAATATTCTTTGATTCAAACCGCGTGGGCCAAAAACTATCGATCATTCTATAAAGGATAGCACACAGATATCAAGATAGCCATACATTATATGGAATTTCCCCCAAACTGGTACTAAACTTCATCTGTAACTTAAAATAGAAATTAATTCCGTACGATTCGCCACGCTCATCAGACAATTTTATTGTTCTGGTTACTATCATAAGCAACTCATTCTGGTGGACAAGATTTGTGAACATACTAATCTAAGTGCATCAAATTCTATGTGCATAAAAACCTTTGTGCATAAGAATCTTTGAATTTTTCATTTTTAACATTTATAGCTGACATTCAGCAAAAATTGGCGTCCTTATCGCGCTAAAATAAACAGCCAGTTTTTATTGCTTCAACCGTTTGTAGCTTCCTAAATTTTAAACGGTTTAAATATCTATCCTGTTGACCATTCTTTTTATTGCGGCTTTATATCCTTTGAATTAGCATTTAACAACTGGGCGTAGTTTTATGCTAATTTTAACCTTCACTGTTTCACCTGAGAGTGACCTCACATAGACAATTTTTGACGCCAATGTTTCAGTCAAGGCTGGCCTATCTCACCTAAAAGATTTCCTGTGAGAGCCGAAACGCCGGCCACCAACCCAAACAGAATGCTAGCAAAACTTGAAGTGTACTGAAATTGAAGCTGAATAAGCTTGGCCAAGAACACTCCAATGGCTGTGATTATAAACTCTTCAGCGCAAACTCCAAACGTGACACAAATGTAGGAACCGTAGGTGAACATGTGTTTGGTCGCTTTCAACATCTCAGAAAATTTTACAAAACGGGGAACTGGGAAATGGTTATTCTGAAACGCAAAATGTATTCATATTTAGATAATTCATTGTAATGAATAAGGCAACAACCTACAAAGCAACATGAAGGGGAAAAAATAAAATAGATTAAAAATTGTAAAATCATGTAAGCGGTTGGATCGGAACCATGGGGGGAGGGGAAGGGAAGTTGGAGGGGGAAGAAAGCTATTTTAGTTTTGATCAAAAACAACGATCCATATATTTAACACATGATAAATGCACCAAGTGCCTTTAAAATCATCATTTAAACTTACCATGGCCCAAACTTTAGTGTTGTTACAGCCACAACTAAATTAATGAAAAATAATTTTTTCGTGCATCGTCATTCAAAGCCAAATATAAAAACTCCCTTTTTAAAAATAATAGTAAAACACGATTTTTCTAATACAAGTTTTTATTCGCCCCAGTTCTTTGTGTGGGAAAGACACTGCAAATCTGGTGAATTTATAAGACAAAATGAGACCGATCAAAACTATTTTGCCCCGGAGAGGCCTGAAACTGACAAAACGTGCATTAGAAAAAAGGCGTATTGAAGGAAGTCGATTGTAATTTTGTGAGAAGTAGGATCAAGTAGGGCCCAAACACAAAAATTTAGATTGTTTAAAAAATAAAAAGATTTTTAATTTTTTCTAAATTTTGGCATAATTGCCTTTGAACTTATAAGTAACCTGGCAACGAGATATTTGCACTTTTAATCATGCCTTTGCAAAGTAGGTAATTTTAAGATTTTATTTGTTTTGCGGCTGTCGGTATATCAAGTAACTGGTGTGGTCATTTTCATTAATCATTTTCAAACAATTCAGTTTTCTTTTAGCTGCAAGTTTGATGATCAAGAAAACACGGTGGCCTCGGTTGAACGCAATGCCAAGATCTTCGAGTTAGCTGATTCTGCTTCATGAAAAAGATTTAAGAGAAATACGTCTAGTCAGTATTGAATGTATCGAGACCATCAAAGGCCAGTGATTGGGCAACAAAGCGAAAAATTGCCGGAAACGCCAGGGGCGTAACTTGCGTCAGAATGGAAGGAAGGCAATTGCCCCCCCCTCCCCTCCCCCCTCCCTAAAAGTTGTTAGACCGGAATACTTTTTATTCAAAAAATAACTTTTTTAAAAATGTAAATTTAAATGAGGCTTTTTAGGCTCGTCGTAAGTTTTCACCGGCTCTGTCCTCGACAAGGCCTACGTGTATATTGTTACATGCAAATGGCGGGAAAACTGTCTAGAAAATTGGAGTCAACTGCCTGGAACATTCATTCGCTTGTCTTCGATTTACTCTATGTTATTAAATTGCCAATAATGTCCTTGATTCTGAAATTTTCAACTAACTCAAGAATACGTTTATCTATGATGTTGAGTATTCTAGTTATATTAGATGGCTCAGCGACGACATTTTAGAAGTGTTCTGAATTTTCATCGATTTGACCTGTGGTAGGAATTTCTTTTAGAGCTTCAATCGAAAAAAAAAATTCACATGAATTGACTTATTTTCTTTCCTAATAAGATCGATTAGCTTTGATTTTATATTAGTAATAAATGTTTTAAGGCTGCACCCTTCTTGTTCATCCATTCTATAAACTGTTTCTAAACGCCTATTCCTGTTGGAATAGAATCTATTATTTAATCGACTGTACATTCGCCTTGCTTCATTCTTCACGTGATTGGTTCTTACATTTATAATTTTCTTGGTTGGTTCGGGTTTGTAATTTAATATCAAATCTGAAAACTTCATGAGTTCTCTTAGCCGATTGGACTGCCTTCTCAGCTAAATTTTGCATAAGGCCTAGGGTAGGGTGGGTTTGAGAAATGGAATGTTTACTTTAGAGAATGGCTCCTTTAATAATTAGACGAGGTTACGGAAAAAAGAAGTATCGGTTTTAACCTTCTCTAGGTTTTTGGTGTATCTCCCAAATTGATAAAGTCGCCTTCATGCATTCGATAACTTGAGCTTTAGTCGTGGTTGTAGATTCTTACATTTTTTTAATATTTATCAATATTTTACAGTCTAAAATAATTTATAATAAAAAATGGTTGAGGGATTTTGTCCTCTCAGCAGGAAAGTTTTTCACTGGGGGGTTTCGTCGGAACTGACCTTCTTCCTTCCTCTGCAGAAAGAGTAAAGAAAAAAATGACCTAATTAATTTGGAATTTTTCTTAAGGTATTTTCTTTGTTTTGCAAAAAACAACTGAAACTCTTACCAGATTTTCATTTCCGTCATTTTCTGCTGCTTCTCGAATTGCTTTTGTTCCCGGAAGTTGTCTCGGAAATCCCATAATTCCCAATCCCCAAAATACAGCCACTGCACTGAAAATGGCAAAACCTAACCACCAGGCCCCCACCCATCGTTCATCGTCCACGGTTAAAGATGAACTGACACCAGGATCAACGTAGATGGAAAGAAAAACCGAGCTGAGGCCAGAACCAACTAAAACTCCTAAAGAAGAGAAAATCATAACAACGAATTAGTTGATCGTTTTGAGAGCAGAGTAGATTCCCAGTGCCTTAGCTTGGACACTGCAACACTGATTATGAGATTATATTTAGATGTGAATGTAAAAGATACATGTCTAGAAACGGATTGACATTTACTGCACTGACAATGTCAAAGAAAATTGAGAAAAATTATGTAAACGAAAGTCATACAAAAATCATGGCTTTTATGTTCTGTAATTTTTTAATATTAAAGGTTTTAGAACTTGCAATGAAACGGCTCGCCATTTTGGAATGAATTTAGTCATATAGGTAGCTACTAACTATGATTTAGCTTATGAGGAAAAAATGCAGGTTTTAGTCACAATCAAAAAACGCTCACCAACAATGCCTGCTGTGAAGAACCATCCCAAGAATATAGGAAGCACTTTGTTCTTAACATTCTCGTCCAAGAAAGGAACTGCTAGCACTACCATTGGCACAGACCCAGCGCCAGTTAAAATCTGGGCAAAGAGGAAAACAATATAAAAACCAATGTTTGTTGAGCTATCAACTTTCCTACATTCGTGACCCCTTGTGATGTTTGTTTGATTTGGTGATCCACAAAGAGCCAAATCTGAGAACAAGGCTGCGCCTAAAAACAGAGACGCTCTGAGTTAGCTAATGTAGCAAAATAATTTTACACCACACAATAGATTGGAACATCAAACTGATCCAAAGCAAGCGTAATTTAATGTCTAGGTTAAAAAGCAAAAGAATAAGTTGACTTTGAGTGTTAGTCCTTCGTCAGTTGTTCTGCTTCTCTTCCTACTCAAAATAGCTCGTTTAATCAAGCTTTGTTGGCTAAAAGGAATATTATGATTATCATGGTAACTGCCATCATTACCATCAACCGCAATTCATTAACATTGTCATTAGATAAACAAAATCATCATAATCATGAACACACCATTGTCATAAGCATCATGATTAATATTGTTATTACCGGTGTTGTTTTAGTTAAAATCAACCGGTTCATGTTTAACTCTTTGTTTAGTCATGGCAGCTTCCAAAGTAAAGATCGTTTGTCGAAGAGTGTGAGACAGTACGAAAGAATAGAAGATGCCGCCAGCCCTCCCCCATGCCGGGTTATTTACCTGCTTTGTACCGTCCAAGAATTAGATGTGGTATAAGGAAGACAAAATAACCGAGAGCTAGGGTAAGTAAACCAAATGCACACCACACTCCTTTTCTTCTGGTCTCCCCGAGATATCCGATAAAAGGTGTCACAAGAAGCGAGGCGATATCATACATACTTATAAGAACACCCATCATATTGCTGAGGAGAAAAGTTGATATCGATTAGTTATCGACTTGGAGAGTTCACTGGGATACTTATTTACGTATACTTTTGCCAATATCATCTGGTTAGCCTAGTTGTAATGGTCCAGTAATACACAAACAATCAAATACTTTATTTAACGTCTACTGGAAAGGAAGTGGTTGCCCATTCTTCCTAGCCAGAGACTAATGTTTAATCGCTTAACCGCTTAGGTCTTGGCATGAAAGTCAAATTTGCAGAGGGGGGAAAACCGGAGTACCGGAGAAAAACCCTCGGTGACAGATTGAGATCAACAAATCTCAGCCCACGTGCAGAGCCCAGCTGGACTCGATCCTGAGTCGCAGAGGTAAGAGGCGCGACAGATGGCTACAACGCCAACCGGACTCTCCCCAGTCTACAGTACTGGAGGTTCGTGTTTGATTTGCCACGGAACCTACACTCAGGATCTTGGGATAAATGAGATGGTGTACCGCGTATAATGACAAAAAATCGTAGGACAGTCTCTCGACCCTTTATTTGGAGTAAAAAAAATCAGAAATATTCATCGCAATAAGAAGTCCTTAAGACAGTTTTATCTGTAGTGTAACTAGTAAACAAGATATCACATGCAATGAGCTTTCTCGACAGAAAAACTTAGTTTTCAATTTAACATTATTTAAAACAAATATGTAATTTTTTTTATAATAAACCAATGAGTGAATGAATTTAGTAAGTTACAAATAGGTAGTCTACTGAACTCGTCCTTTTCCCTAGCTAAGGGCATAGAAATCACTTTAATATAAAAAGCAATTCTCAGCCAAAATTTAATTTTTGATGATGAATTAATTGCTCGAAAATGTTCGGCGTAAATTTTTACTTTTTTAAGTGATTTCAACAAGGCGGAATATGACATATCCAGTTTACTAAGGTCTACGTGATCCCGAAGTTGTGTGGTTTGTCTGCTCTAGTGTGAGAAATCTCAATATCTAAAGGTATATATATGGTTCGCTAAGACAGGTGATCTGTCGGCCTTGTACACGGTTGTAAAGCGCATTTCAGGGTCTCAGTTATGGAAAATGCGTTACATAAATCTGACATATTATTATTATTACTATTATTGTTATTAATATTAATATTAATATTATTATTATTATTATTATTTTCTTTTTTATTTCTTTTTTTCTAATTATCATCCATATTACTTAAATAACCATAACAATGACTTGGGTCCCAGCGATGTCCACGAAAAATACTTATTTTGTTTAGTTAGGGAAAGTTTGCTCCAGGTAATGCCCAAATCTTTCTGAGGCAACGCATGTGGAAGATGTTGAGCCTGCGCTCTTGTGTTCGGTTTTGCTGAAAATGGTGGAACCAAAGTAAGTAAAATCTTCCACCACGTCAAGATTGTGGTTGGCGATGGATACCAGCGTGGTTGATGAGCCTTTGTAGAGTCTCTTCTGTGTGTGCGGCCAGCGGAGCATCGTCTGCACAAATCATCTTCCTGATCTTTTTTTCCGCACTGTATACTTCGCGTGCGAGATTGAATATGTTTCCGTCGCTTCTAGTGTTGATTAACATTCCCTCCTCTGACTGGCTGAAGGAGTACGACAGCAGCAAGGTGAAAAAAAATCACAAAAAGTGTCTGTGCGCTGTTTAATCCCAGTCTAGATATGGTCCGAGGATGAGCCATCAAACTGGATGATTACTTGTATGACTTCATGAAAAGGCGTAATAAGCCTTAGAAATTTGGGGCAACATGCAATTCTCTGCACCAGGGTGAAGGGATTTTCCTGCTGAACAAGTCGAAGGCTCAGTGAGAAAATCATGTTCACTGTTGATCTTCCTGCTCGGAATCCTCAATGTGTTTCCTGATACACACGCACTGCAAGTGACTGTGACCTGTTGAGTACTATTCGGGCGAAGGCCTTCCCAACGATGCTGCGGAGAGAGATTCCATAATATTTTCTGCAGTCACTTTAGTTTCCTTCGCTCTTGTAAAACGTGCTAATGTTACTGTCACGCAAGTCTTGAGGAGCTGTCCCTGTCTCCCAATACTGTAGTAGGATTTCGTGCATGCCAGTAATGGAAAAGGGAACCCTTCCTAGCAATCTTCATAATTTCTAGGGTATGCATTCGTTTCCTGGAGATTTGACGCAGGCAAAAGAGTCGATGGCAATATTCTCCCTCATTCTTGCCTCGGTCTGTGATTATGTTGCCTGAAGCTGATTTGAGCTGTACAATCTTTGTGGCACTTTGGCACTTTGACTTTCTTGAAGTCGTCGTACGTGGCACGCATGTTACCGCAGTCGGCAGAGAGTTAGATGCTCTGATATTGTCGGTCAACCAGTAGTTGTTAGTGCAGCGTCGAGCTATCCGTTAGGCGTTGTTCCGGGCTTTTCTGAATGCAGCAAGTGCCTTCTCTGAAAATTCCTTTTTGTAGTTGAGAAATGCTGCTCTCTTGACTGGAGTTGCTGGCTTGAATTAGAGAATACCTGCCTCCAACCAGTCTGGATTCTGCCTCTCTCTCCTTCAGAAAATGTCCTTGGCAGAGATATCAATGTTGGCATCACGGATGTGATTCCACCTCACTTTAACACTTTTCTTACATTTGTTTCAAAACTTACTAAGTTTAAAACATGTCGCGTGGTTCCAAAGTTTTGTGACGTCTCCCTAGTCCATCAAAAAAACTTTTCTGCTTCAGACACTCATGTAACTTTATTGGTGGTAACGTCTATTTATAAAGACTGCATTTGGGCGAAAAGCTAGGACTGTTTACATCACTGAGAAGGGAAGAAATTGATTAAAAAGCTCATTGGGATTTGGCTCGGGTAGATCTATTCATTTTTACTGTATCCAAATGGCAATGTTACGTAAACGAGAAACCACATAAAAAACATTTTTACAGTTTACACATTCAGAGTCATCTGTTTAAGCCCAAAAGTTATAGAAATGTTGTTTAGCTTTAAAGATTCAGGCAAGTTTTAAAGTTTATACGCTTAAACACTGTCTTAGCTGCAGGGCAGATGAATTACCACAAATTACCATAGTATATCCAGAGATTTCTCAAAGTATCGGCTGGATTGCGGTTATGATTGAGAAAAACGATTGAATATTGTACAGTCTTTTATATTTGAAAATGATTTTCTACCTTTGCCATCGGCGTAAGCATTCTTAATAAAGATTTTATATTTTCCAAAGTTTGTATACTAACCTTGAGAAACCAAACATTCTTTCAATGGTGCTCACTGATGCAGGTAAAATTCCACTCATGACCACATTTTGGGCAAAAACATATTGAGATAAAAAAAACAGTAGCCATCTGGGAGTGTTGAAAAACTGTAAACACCTTGGACGAACGGAGAACCAGCCGTAAGTTAGTTTATTTCCTTTAGGTATATCGTTGTTTACCTGCACCATGTTATGATTTTTCCTTGAATTGCGCCTTATAATATCGTGCACATCACAATATTTACAATGTAAACACTCATTTTGCTTAGAACTCGTAACAACTTCATATAATGTCGTGAATCACATTTTGAAAACAGCTATATTCTGAAAGTGATCCTCTGTTTATCGACCGCGAGCGTGCATTCAGTACAAACCATTGTAGTTCCTGTTATTGAAAATATGAACTATTGAGCGAGTTAATTCGATGTTCACTCAGTCATGAAAAAATGTCGATGCGCCTGAATTGCTGCACACTATGTTTTTTTTACTGAGCTCCGTAAACTTTGATAAATTTAAAAGTTAGCTCAAATGTATTTTGAACTCTGTTGTTGTAGAGAATCACTATAAACCTTTACCTCGTCTGAATGAAGTTTTGCTGTTATAATAATAATGATGATGATGATTACAGCGCTTACATATTAAGCAACAATCCACTTCCAAATTCAATCACCAAACCCAAGCTAACAGAGCTCAAGGCCGAGACCCGGTGATAGTAAAACTGAGCACAAGCCCGCCAAGAGACCGTCCACAGGAACCAGAGCGAAAATTCAGAAATGGGCTGCCGTGCATGCTGTATAAGAACCATAAATAAAATTACGTTATAAAATGCTGAAATATTAGATATGAGAAATGTTAACACTTTATATTCCAGAATAACAGCTTATAGAAAACAGCACAGCTGTGAGACCACCTTAATTGGATCAGTGGAGGAATGGAAAAGAGCCCTTGATAGTAAGAAAAAGTACAACTGGTATCTATGGACATGAGTAAAGCCCTTGACTCACTACATCATTCATTAACTGTGGCAAAACTCAATGCCTACAATTTCAGCAACAAATCGTTAACTCTAATGCGATCATTTTTTGATGGTCGGCTAAACAGAGTCAAAATTGGGGCAGCCAAAAGTGATTGGAAAGAAATGAAAAGAGGATGTCCCCAAGGGTCGTCGCTTGGTCCCTTGTTATGGAACCTTTACCAAAATAATCTATCATATCAAGTGAGGAATGCTAATCTAACTATGTTTGCTGATGACCATCAACTGTACACTATGGGAAGTGATGTAGAAGCTATGGAAAATCATTTGGAGAGTGAAGCTAATAAAGCACTGGCTTGGTATAACAACAACTATCTTACGGCCAATCCTGACAAGTTCCAACTATTGTTGATCAAACCACGAAATAACAAAGAACAAGCATCACTAACTATCAATGGACA
>ERZ1740055.407-NODE-407-length-11395-cov-9.132716_pt1 | contig 11395 bp, 5 predicted proteins | sample MGYA00581747_ERZ1740055 | MGnify/ENA primary metagenome ERZ1740055 (study PRJEB43018, sample SAMN04849739) | marine metagenome | isolation source: floating plastic debris | place: Pacific Ocean | collected 2008-08-28 | study: EMG produced TPA metagenomics assembly...
GAAGGCCAAAGAGGAGAGTTGTTGGTCAAGGAAGGAAATGGGAAGTTCTTGAGGAGTGAGCCTGAATGTTAGCAGCCGTGGACAGCTGTTTCGGCCTATTGGGCCTCGTCAGCACGGCACAGCTAACAAACAGGCTCACTCGTTTTTTAAGGGTTTTAGTACTTAGTCCCTCTGACCCGCGAGGCCATAGTGCCCTTTTTAGTGGCTGCGTTATTACCAGCACGCATGTGCAACACAATTATATTCTATATTCCAGCCACATCCCACAAGCGTTACGCTAAGTACTACTATTTTATTTTTCATAATATATGATAAATAAAAGCTTACTTAACGTCACTTGTCTCCACATCTGTTTTCATGATGACGTCATGCGAGTTCTGTAACTGCATCTGCATGTACGTGTTGTCTCTCTGCTGTCTCTCACATATCTGTTTGGTGTAAAAAAGGAAATTATCTACTGCTCTTAACCAACGCAATAAGAAAAGAGTCACTGTTAATCCAGAATGAAACTAAAAAGTTCTACTGAAAAGCTAAATCCTATTCTGAACCCAGTGGCTCACTTGAGCTGGCGGTTATCTCCGGTTTCCATAGTGTTAACTGGATGAGAGTCTTGATACCACCAGATGGGACACTAATCCATCGCCATGCAGTTAGCTCTCCCACAACAGATGCTGGCACTCATTTACCTTCCTCCAAAGGATGGAAAGCTAAGTAATCACAGGGCTATTACTTCGTGTTGAGAACACAAATTTAAACAAGCATTCTGATTGGCTAAATAAGGTTATGGTAAGCTTTATGTTTCCTTTGACTGGCTAAAACAATCTGTGTTCTCTACACGAAGTGAAAACCAAGCTTAGACAGAAAAGAAGATTGCTTCTCCAATACAAGTCGTTTTATACTTAATAAAGTAGTAAAGATTTCTATTAATTTCTGTACTTCTTTAGTCGCTTCTAATGTAGATTATTCCAGCACGAACTAAATGTTTTTTTAAAACGTTTGTGAAGTTAAAAGAGTGCTAAAAACTTTCCATGTCTAATTATCTTATTTTTGGGCTTGAGAGAAGCATTAAAAAAACATTGCCACGTATGTACAAAAGATAAAAATTGTTGATTCTGGACTCTCGCCGCCCCAGATGACCACATTGTATTAATAAATTAATGGCATTTTATAATCTATATATCTTCTGACCTGTCTCAAATTCTGTAGTTCAGCGTCTGTCCTTTCTTGCTTTGATTTCTGAAGTTCAAGCAGTTGATCTTTTCGTTTCTCTCGCTCTCCTAAAATAGATAGTCACAAATCCATACTTTTTGAGCCTACATTTTAGATTTCAAATCAATCTCATATTTGTTTCAAATTATTAAAGTACTAAATGACACAAAGAGCACACTCATACAGTACTTAACTGTTACAAAGTTGCATTTTTTTAAATTTATAACTTGTAGCCCTTAAAAAAAAGAATGTAGTAAAATCGGAAAGTGAACGACGAAGAACGATACAGTTTGAAACGTCAGTTTTTTTTTTTACCACATTCTTTTTACTACGGTGTACAAGTTATAGTTTTGTAGAAACGACGCAGACATCTATTGTTACAAAGTTAGTCTTATTTTCAAAATGTAAATCTTTTTACTCAGTGGCATTGACATTACTGCTTAAAATGAATATGAAGATATTATGGGCTGCAACAAATTTGAACGTAGTATTGGTTTATTTCTAATAACATTTATATAACTTAAATGCAAATTAAAAACTAGCATCCAACGATATTAGCGTACATGCATGTGTCAGCTGAAGACTTCATCTCTGTTAAAGGAAATCCTTGCGACAAAGATTTCAATTAAAAATTCAACCTTGCACCTGTTTTTTACACATAGTTTTAATTACCTGCAGATTATTTTAAATCAATCACAATTCATACATGTTTAAGATGTTAAGACTTCAGCAAGCATTCAACGTAGCTAAGAAATTAAACCAAAGCGATAATACAAATGCAAAAATATTAAATGCAAATCACAACATGCATACACATCAAAATAAATGCATATAGCTACTTTTATTGCTTTATTCATCCCTAAATTGTAAAATAACTTTTATTTAATAAGAAACCTTCGTTCACTGTAAAAAATCCGCGACTGCAATTGGTCAAAATCGATCACGTGATTTCGGTCTATCTGTCACTAACCATTTCGACCGTGCCACAAAAAATCATAACCCATGGCCGAGTCTTCAAAAAATTCAAACCACTGCCTATATCAACCAAAATGATTTTTATTGAGCTTTTACTCCAGCGAAAGTTGTCCTTTATCAGAGTATATACGATCAAGTTATTTAATTTGGCGGGCTTTTTGGCGCATGTCCAGCAATTTTCCCGCCTTTTTAGATAAATTTGAAGTTTGGGTTTTTTGTGAAGCAGTTTGGGACATTTTTTATCAGTTTTTCTGTTTGACTTTTTAAAATAGAATTCAATCCTCTGCCAGATTTACTGAATACCGGACTTACAATTGTTGAAATTGGTTTGTTTTATGGTGGCGAACATTTGGGAGCAAAAATATGCAGCTTCCGGACTTGTTTTGACAAGATCACTTCAAGATGGCGATTCAGAACTTACTTAATCGGGGATGGCGACTTGAGAAAACACTTCTAGTCATTAACCCTTAATTAACCAGCTGAATTCATACCTGCCAAAAAAAGCTCTTTTTGAAGAACAAGTATCTCCTGCTTGGTTCGGCCAAGTTCGGCTTGAGACTCATCAGCATCAGAAAACTGCTTGCTAATATCAACTGGCAAGGAACAGATATTAAAAATTAACAAAAAAGTTTGTTAATAGTAAAGTCGAAACCTGTTAAGGGTCAAGAATGATTACAAAATTTCAATTGCAGTCCATTCCTTCAGAGAATAGCAGTTCCCGTGTTAACGCCAGTCCCTTCCTACAGAGAATAGCAATTCCAGTATTACAGCCAGTCCATTCCTACAGAGAATAGCAGTTCCAGTATTACAGCCAGTCCATTCCTACAGAGAATAGCAGTTCCAGTATTACAGCCAGTCCATTCCTACAGAGAATAGCAGTGCCAGTATTACTGCCAGTCCATTCCTTCAGAGAAAAGCAATTCCAGTGTTACCGCCAGTCCATTCCTACAGAGAATAGCAGTGCCAGTATTACTGCCAGTCCATTACTACAGGATAGGGTATAAGGGTGCAAATAAGTTCCTGTCTATTGACGGACATGGTTCTTTGTCTTCGAATTCCTATTCTCTTTTAAAAATTCCAAATAAGGACAATCTAGCAAGGTATTGTGGGTTACTTTTTAGTGCCCTTCCCAATAAGACTGAGCCCCCACGCTATTTTTTTTAACTTGATGATTCGTTTTGACTTAAGGCATTTGTTTAAGAACATTTGGAGCATCTTTGAACTTGCCATGGCTACTCTCGATGTTTAGCAGCCATAAAGGAGCATCAATTTAATATTGCAGTTTCGAGACTATGTGAAGTTTTGTACTGGTGGGTTTCATAAGGTTCCAGTTCAGCGCACATGGTGGTCAGTTATATAAAGAATCTCATTAGAATCTAGTTTGAATCTCATTATTTGACCTCCATCTGCCAGTGTGTCACATCCTCGTGGGAGTTAGTGAAACCCAAGAATAGTCTTTGGTATCTGGATGGTGAAGAGTTAGAAAAAATGTGGACAAAACCAACATCATGCACATAAACAAATCAAACAATGTTAATACTGAATTTGATGGGGATATTCCCAAAAGGGTAGAATCACATACCTAAGGAGCTCGAGTGTCATCACAAAGATGTTGGGATGAAGTCTGTAAAGCATGTATCGGAAAAAAAAGGTCTGTATTCCAATTCCCATTATTTCTTAGAACTGTTTAAAAACAGTGACAGAAAGTTTGTATTAATTACACTTACCTCTTAACTTTTCGATTTCCTGCTTACTGGCCAGTACTTGATCTTTCCATTGGTCTTTCTCCTGTTTTATTATTGCCTCGTTTTTTCTAAACTCCTGTTGAAATAATAACTTCACATTTTTACCATGCAGTAAGATAAACTTATCCACACACATTAAAAAGCGGGATGTTTAATGCTAACCTTTCAAGAGACCAGAGGCTATGGATTCAATGCTTATTGCCAGTTTCAGTAAATTCTAAAGATGAAGGCTGAATCTTCCTGAGCGGGACATTAGTCAATTGTAGGTTACCTGTGTGCTCTATTTACCAACCTCAAGAATGGAAAGCCGTTTTAACTTTGGAGAAAAAAGACCACACAAGAGTTTAACTCTCAGCAGAGCAAGAGTTAAACCTGGAACCAAGTTGCTGGCTAGTAAACCATTGCAAGATCTGTTTTGGGATGCTTCGCACAAAACTCTTTCTTTGTTGTAAGGCATTTAGATAAATAATTTTTAAGTTTCCAGAAACAAAAATCTGAAACAATTTGCATTTTAATTTTCTACATTACTCAAACTAACTTAACAGATAATAACCGCTTGAAACAATAATTTTTGGATACACATTTTAAAAACTTCTTAAGAGTCGAGCTTTTGTTACCTGACAAACATTCTCAAGTCTCTTGATTTTCTGTGTGAGCTCACCTAGGCGTACATTGGCATCCACAATATCGCTGTCCTAAAGCACAAGTAACAAAAAATATATCTCTTGAGTTCAACATAAGGAGATAACACAATGTAAGTTGAAGTTGGGAAGCCTGGAAGAACACTTAGCCAAAAATATCTAGATTTTCGAAGATTACATGGATGCACTGTTTCTTGCCATCTTGGATCAGAGTGTGACCGCCATGTATTATATTTGCATTAAGTCTTCTAAAAGTCAACTAATACGATAGTGATAGTGAATTATATTTGGTAACAGCTGCTTTTGCACTTCTTGTTCAAACATCAGTTACTGCTTTTTTTTACCACTTCATTTGTTTTTTCTCCCCGATGGCCCCTAAGATGGCGAGTGTAGGTCGAAAAATTGCTAAACCTAGGCTTCCCACACAGTGGACTGGAAACTGACCAACCGGATTAATCAGGCAGCTGATCAGGTTAGGTTAATGACATGTAGTAAGGTGCCTGTTCTATCATTCTTCCTTTTAAGTTTACAATAACTTACTATATGTTTATTGATTTGAAATAATAATGTTATAGAAGAAAAAAGGCTAAATCCTTTATGAGCCAGTTGGCCAGTGGAGCTGGCATGCACTTATCTCCGGTTTCTGTAGTGTTAAGTAGATAAGAGTCTTTGACTCCCCCTGGCCGGGACACTAATCCATCACAGGTTAGCTCCAAGCGAACGCTGGTACTTACTTAATTACCCCAGAAGGATAGAAAGCTGAGTTAGCTTAGGTGAAAAAGAAGGTCACACAAATATTCAAATCTCGGCAGAGCTGGGTCGGAAAGCAGGGATCTTACAACTGCACCAACAATGCCCACCTAATGCTATAGAGGAGGGAACAAAATAATATCAAATGATCAAAAACCTTAAAATGAATGATGAAACTGACCTTTAGTTTTAATTTTGTTAAAAGCTCCTGCTCTCTAGCCTGTAGCTGGCCAAGTGAGTTTGATAGTTCTCTCATCGTTGAGGTTAAGGTACTGTTTTTTTCCTACAAGTGAAGATTTTGCACGCTAGAGTGGATGCAGGATTTGTTGATGGGGAAGGGAGTCAGACAGAAATGGCCATATTTATAATAATAATTATTATTTATTTATTACAGAGTGAGTGGCTGCCCATTCTCCTCAGCCGTAAGCTCATGATAAAAGGAAAAGGGTCTGGGATTGGGTGTAGGTTAATACTCATACTCATACTTTATTTATTTAAGTATCATAATAAACACAAATAAACAATACCCTAAAAAGGAAGTTTAAGAGGTTGACCCTATGTAAATAAAAGTTGTTTCATAGCTTTCAAGTAACAGCTGTTAACAGTTTTTAGTTGTTTCATAGCTTTTAAGTAACAGCTGTTTTCTTTTGGCAGTCTAGCTTGTTAATGCCTTTAATAGAAAAAAAATGAAAATGCAGCAAAACAGTTTAAAAGTTTAAATACAACTGGCTCTTAAGCTGCAGAAATTGGTGAAAATTGACATTCATTCATTATATATCACAATACATCGACAATATCAAGAGGATGCCAAAAGACACTACAATACATTTTTATTAAAACAACAACAATAAGGATCATTGTGCTGGCCTTTTATAAACACATCGGGGCAGCAATGATCCAAAACTTTTCATTAACTACTTAAGCTCTTCTTTCTCATATTCCCTTAGTACACATCGCAGCAATGTCTTTCAAGGTCAGCCCATGGAACTTTTTCTCTGCACTTCGAAATGATAAATATGTTGCACAGGGTTATCTATCTCCTAGCAAATCTTATCTCCTCCAGGTCAACCTCAATTTAAACCCACTCCAGTAGGTCTGCACCAATCTGCAAATTTACTGTATCTAAGTTTACACATTGTCCATCATGCACCTTTTGCAGTCCTTAGCAACATTATATCTTTGACAATCATTTCCTGGTTGAACAAGTCCTAGATAACTTTCCACTTTGCCTCAAGGACAATTCCGTGTCTATTTGCAAGAACCACTCAGTTCCCAAAACTTCTTCCAAGTACTATAAATTCTAGCACTTACAGTATTAAAAGCATGCATGCACCATAAGACCATAAAACCTCACCCAAAGAACCGAAATGATTAATTTCCTTCAAAACATCCCCACCATATCTGAATTCAACTAAGCTGATTCCTTCTCCAAGGTAGGTCGGTCTGATAATATCAGTGCTGAAACCGTATGCACCTAGTAAACCTCTAATTAACTTTCATTGAACACCCCCATATAAACACTAGCAGCTGCAATACTATATTTTTGGTTTTCCAATATTAACCTTAAGGCCCTTCATTTCTTAAGGCAAATTCTTCCATTCAAAAGTAACTTCCATAACTGTCTGTTGACACACATTGTTAGGATAGAGCAGCTCCATCAGAGACTTGTCTCTACCTTCCTCAGTCAAAATAATAGACAGCAAATAACCAAAATTTGACTTTTGATGGACTCCAATCTGACTCAGAGAACTCTGAACCTCTGTCTATTACAGCAGTTGTACAAACTATCAAACTCTACAAATTAGTCTCACCTCTCTACGTTTTTTTGAGCAACACCTCAGAGCATACCAGATCACTTCCCTAAGTACCTTATCAAAATTTTTTAAAGATGAAAGACAAATTATCAAATCAACATTTCCCAGTTTTTCTTACACTTTTTCACTTGCAGCATTTTTTCAATAATACCCTTATCTTGGAAGCCACACTTGCAGTATGCCACAACTTCCAGATTTTATAGCTACACAATTATCATTTCCTTTGTCAAGGATGTGCAGGTCAATGTTGTGACCAGAAGTCCAAGCTTGTTTTAGTATAGGTGAACAAGGATCGATGTGTGGATGGACCAGAGGAAGTGGTACACTGCCAAAATAAAGTTTACGAGGGTTTTAAAATTATAGTAGGGTGCAAGATGACAAAATGAAGGTGTGTGTTGATGGTAGAGGCTAATAGCACTGCTGAGATGTAAAGGAATCTCCTGAACTCTATATTGATGGACACTGATCACTGCCAAAAGATAAATCATTTAGAAGTGCTTACCTCCAATTCCTGCACTTGTTGGAAAGATGAATTGGCCTGTTCTGAAACTTGGTGAAGTTGTAACTAATAAAACATAAAAAAGGTTTACAAAAAGCCAGAAAGTATTCTTCTTCAGCTGGATTAATAATAATAATAATAATAATAATTATTATTATTATTTTATTAACGACAACATACAATAATTAAGGTGTGAGTCAGGTGAGTTATTTATGTACTTAATTCCACTGTGAGCCCATTTTACTTAAAATAAAACTCATAACTTCAAACAAACAAATTGGTTTGAGATAAAATGTGTAAACCATATTTACCCAATATATATATAACACCTCTTTTCCGTGAAATTATTGCTGCTCAAATTTGTAGTGCACATTATACACAGAGTTCGATTTCAAAGGTTTTATTGTATGAAAGAATAAACCTGACTTTGACAGTGCTACAGTTAAAAAATTTTAAAGTGAATAATGTAAAGCAGTGAAGCAAAAATCAAAAGCTTATCAACTTCATTTGTACCTGTGTATCTTCAAGCTCCCTTGTTTTTGATTGGTCTTTTTCATCTGCTACTTTGATCCTAAAAAATAACATTTATTATGAACATATCATAATATATGAACATATCATAATATATGAATATATCATAATAATATATGAGTATATCATAATATCAAGGTTCAAAATTCTTCAGTGCTACAGTGCTATTTAATTGTGCCAAGTTCAGCATCAGTTGTGCCGATGCTGATGGCAGAGGCTAAAAATTGCCCCAGCTTTAAGAATGTTCAACAGTGTTATTGAATTTGGAAATTCTTGCAATTGAGAGTGAGAATGCAAAGTGGTGGAAGAAACATTAGAACTGCATGAGAACACTGATGGTCAGTTATTTCAAGAACCTTTGATGCTGCTAATACAAATTTACCTAGACATAATTTTGAGTATAAACTGGTCACAAGTATTGTGAGCACAATCAAGGAAACGCAGCATGTGGCTACCCTCTTACCAGAGTGAATGAAGGAGAAAGAGATAAAAGAGACATCTCTACAATTTTTTTTAGAGTTGTGTTAAACTAAAGTTTTAGTAAAACTAAATTTCACATTTATTGTCTTTGTTTCACACAAAGGTTTATTCACAGTTTTTATCCATTTAAAGATTTATAACTGCTCATTATTGGTATTGCAGGCTTTTGCTGCTGACCTGAGCACTTATTTGGTGCAATTTGTCTTTTTGTTCAATTCTGAAACTCAAAGAAAATCAATAAAATTATGAATGTTCATTGTCACAGTCTGCTTGGATTTTCTAGTGTTTGAATCAGTAATCAACCAATATATGGGTACAATTTGCAAAAATATACAATTATTTAATGAAATTGCCACAGAATGTACCAAATAGTGCCAGAAAGCTGCCAAATATACGGCACAAGGATTGAGGGGATTCAGATGGTTTGTTATAATAGTTTGTCAACATAAAGTTTAATACAAAAAAAATTTACCTAGTCTGTAATGCTCTTGCTTGTTCATTTCTGCTTTTCAATTCCCCTAATAGAATGGAAATTAAAGAATAATGATGTCAAAATGATATAAGCAGATTTATGGAGGAGACAAACAGAAAACTAGGAAGATTAAGATATGATTTTAATTGTTACATTTTAATCTTTTTCCCTGCATGGTTTCTTTTCTTTGCTTATGTGGGCAAGACACACATCTGGTAAAATCCATTTTGACCTAATTTCTGATAGGCTGCTCCAAAGCCTTTTGCGGCTTGGTTTTTAACTTTAGAGCAGGTTTTTAAAGCTTTTTCAGGGAGAAACTGATGTTGGACTTGAGCTTCGTTGCTGAATTTCAAGTCCCCCACAATTTTTTCTCCATGCATGTGCAGTTACTTACTGTAATGTGCCAAAAATCTGGCATGCTTCAAAAATGGATTTTACCAGATGTTTTTCTAGATGTATTATTTTCTGGTCCATGACATCAAAAGTAGAATTTAGTGGTGAGATACCAGTCCTGATTTTATATCTGCTCAATCTACATAGCTACAGCACACCTCGCTACCATAATTTTTTGAAGAAAATGAACAAATATATAAAAACGGGACCAGTCTCTCTGTCTCACTACTAAATTCTGCTTTTGACATGACGGACCAGAAAATAATATGGTAGTTACCAGCCTCCCATCCCTTGATCAAGGTGAAACTGGAAATGATTGAATTGGTTTTTTTGCCTTTTTACCAACAGAAGGTTAAGGACATTTTATACATACAAAAACCTGCAACTGATATAATGTAACTTAAGCTTAGAGTATTTACTGGTCAGTGCAGAATTAAATTAAACATATATAGCTTGCAAATATTCTTTAAGTTTTGTGACAGATATTTATCTTCGTCAGTCCAAAAACTAAAATTTCTTTGCATGTGAAATTATATATTAATTATTTATTAACATTACTATAAAAAATAGTATTTATACAAACTTAGTGAAATATTTATTTAATAGTTATACTCATTGTACAGTATAACAAAAATATTATTAACATTCTAAAAGATGAATAAAAAACATACAGAATAATTATTTTCCTTTTCTTATAGACCATAATATACCACTGCCATTGAACTATATTTGAACTTAACATCAATATCCATTATTTTTTCCTTCGCACCTTCTAATCTTGAACATCTTCTTTCAAGTGACAAAACCTAAAACAATTCAAAGGAAAACTTGCTATTAAGCTTAGATGATAGATGATCACCTTTAAGCTCAGCATTATATTACAAATTCAGATTGACATCCTTTTGATTGATATAGTGAACCAACAGCTATTATGCAATTCACAACTTTACTAAAAGTTTTATTTATAACAGATCTTCCATACTCCAAACCCCCAAACTTTGAAGTCTCAAATATTTCCTTGGAAAACCTTGAGATTAATAATTATGTTTTTGGGTCCCAATTAACCTTGACATTTAGGAAATATTAAAAAAATAAAGAAATTAAAAGGCTACGACAACAGCAACAAAAATAAATTCTTTTAACAATTTACAATTTAATAAAATAAATTAGATAACTATTAGCATGCATTTTTGCATGCAAAACATGAGTTTATATATCTCAAGCAGGATCGATATCACGACCATGTCATGAGGCAGGTTCCGATGACCACTAGAGCTATATATGCAGACTGGAGTCCCAGACTCCTGGTAGGGTCAAGCATGTTGAAAAGGTTGAATGGCAGGGCCAGGCGAAGAGTGATCCCCTGGTTCTCCAGGTTTAGGGTTGGGCTGAGGGCTGACAACGCTCTACCATAAAAAAACTGTTTAATATTACAGAAATTAGAAGCAGAACCAGTTCATTTGATAAAGGGAAGACCATGATTGCAAATCAAAATGGATGCCAGCAGGGTTGTTAATAAGATTTGACGTTTGAAAAGATATGCTAAAAAAATAGACAGCACATTTTATGTAAATCTTTTTTTTTTTACTGCATTTTTGCAATGACCACTAATAATTTTTTCCACTTATCTCTACCAATTTCCAGCCAGCAAAAATGCTTAAATAGCCAGCGGTATCGCCAGTCACCAGCACTTATTGACAACCTTAGATACATGATGATGCATGAGACAGGATAGAGGAGGCCAGTGGTGTAACTTAACCCTTTCAATCCCAGTCAGTTATCAACACTCAACTTCTCCTTACATAATAAGTACAAAATAAGACATTTTGTAATGAGAAATTGAGAATTAATCAAACAAAGAAAACTACTGAAGATTAAAAGTAAGA